>ERZ1027046.30-NODE-30-length-63020-cov-7.617486_pt1 | contig 63020 bp, 67 predicted proteins | sample MGYA00519431_ERZ1027046 | MGnify/ENA primary metagenome ERZ1027046 (study PRJEB26926, sample SAMN06164587) | human gut metagenome | biome: ENVO:00009003; feature: ENVO:2100002; material: ENVO:00002003 | host: Homo sapiens | place: USA | collected 2012 ...
CGAGATTAGCGAGTGTCTCGTGGGCTCGGAGATGTGTATAAGAGACAGGAAATTTGGTAATATTTGCAGTTATATTACCAATAATATAGAAGAGATAAAGCCAATAGAAAATAAGCCTAAAACCATTGCGCCAAAACAACATTCACAGACTGAAAAAATGGAAGTATCTACAGATATTCTGTTTGCTGGTGCAGACGCTTTTTCCAGGCAGCTAATACAGCTAATGAACGAGAAGCTGATAGCACCCTATTCTATGATTACCGAGAAAGAAAAAGAGATAGAACGGTTAAATAGAGAAATAGGTCGCCTCGAAGCATTGTTAGAGGTAAGCAAAAAAATGAATGCCCAGCAGGAAGATGTTGCAAAATGTGCAGATGCCGTATAGTATTTGGCTTTAAACAGATTAAATATTAGAGTATGGAAGATTATAGCAAACTTGTAATAGAATTGTACAGAGAGCAATTCTTGGCTTATACAGTAGGTTTACCCGTAAACGTAGATAGCATTTTCAGTGTTCAAGATTGCCTTCTTAAAGCGATTGATAAAGCAAAGGTTAATAATGAGCCTACAGATTACCTGGTGAATTTGAAAAATGAAGTTGATTTTTTGAAGTACCAAATTCTAAGATAATGAATAATGCAGAAGCTAACAGACCTATTGCAAACCGTTTCTTTGAAGCCTTTGATGCTCTTGTGGCAATGGGTAAGATAAAAAGCGTGAGAAGCTATTGTGATCCCAACGGTGTAGATAGGCGAAATATGGAGTTACTTCGTAAAGATCCTACACGAAACTTACTACAACCATTTTGGCTGGTTCCTTTGATTACTGAATATGGTGTTAGCGCAAAATGGCTTCTTACTGGAAAAGGTAAGATGTTAGAAAAATAAAGCGATACTTTAAACAGTGTCGCTTTTTCTTTTCCCCTTAACAATCCCCTATATATACTCTATTATTAATATATAATCTTCTTATTATTATATTATATTATATATATACCCCCGTTTAAGTTTTGCTTAGGCAATTTGCTTAAGCAAAAGTGTTTTTTGTGCAAATCATCACAAAAGCCGTTTGCATTATAACAAACTGATAATCAGCTATATATTAGTGGTTTGATATGTAAACATACGGATACAACAAATTTTGCTTAAGCAATTTGCTTAGGCAAATCTTCAAGCAAAAATAACATTTTGCTTACCTTTTTGCTTAGGCAAATTGCTTAACCAAATTGCTTAGGCATTTTGCTTAAGCAAAACGCAAAGCATTATACACCAACAAATTACACTTTATTGGTGTGCTGTTGTATCATCTTCATTTTGCCTAAGCAAATTGCTTAAGCAAAATAGTTTTCTTTGTACTTTTTCATTTATAGGCTCCTTAGTTTCGCTGATATTTATATTCACCAGGTTAATTACTTTCCTGTTCGCTTGATCTATAGGATCCCATGATTTTTTTATGTAGATGTCCGTTACCCTCATACTATCATCAACATGATTAAGAGAAGTATGTACGGTGTATTTATCTACTCCTGCATCATTTAAAGCTATAGTAGCCCATGAGTGCCGAGCTGCGTAAAACTCCAAATCATCTACACCAACTAACTTTCCTACTTTCTTTAACCCCTTGTTTAGAGCCGTACTGAAAGTATTTACATCTGCATACATCGTATAAAACCTGAATACCCTTTTTCCTGTAGGATCCCGATATTTATCTACAAGAGCTTGGTATTCCGGTTCTACTTTGATTGAGATTTCAGCTTTATCAATGCGTCTTTCTTTGGTTTTTATTCTTTGGTATGTAATACGTCCGTTCCTATAATCTGTACAATTATATAAGTCTATAGCATTCATGCCAATTAAACCAAAGCTCAGCAAGAACACATCTTTTGCAAAATTGAATCTATTAGTACCGGGCTGGAGTATCTTAGTATATTCCAAATTTGCAATAGTTTGTATTTGCTCAACCGTCAAAGCTCGCTTTCTCGTTGCCGGAAGTTTCGGGAAATCAATGTGAGAAAAAGGGGAATAAGGTATTCGGATAACTCCAGCATCCTCATCGTTGAACTCTTTTTTCGCTCTGTTGTATATAGCCCTCATCCTATTTAAATAGTTGTGAGTTACATACCCCCTTGTTACATTTGGCTGTTTGTTTATCCAATCAGCCCAATTTTGCAAAAACTTAGCTGTTATTTCGGATAACATAACCTTTTCCCGACCAACAAACTTAACCAATGATCTAACAGCACATATATAGGTATCTGCATTACCTCCATGCCCTGCTTCTTTCATTCGTTTTATTTCCTTCCAGGTGTAGGCTGCAATATCAAGATCAAATTTTTCATTCTCATTATCGGTAGTAATGATTCTGATAATTTGCTCCATAGTCATACTGGTTTGCCTTTCACCCCAACGATCCAAACGTTTACGATACGTCCTTATCATTTCATCAGTAAGATCTATGTAATGCTGATTTTTGATTTTAAAGGTTTTCTGGGTAATATCTTCCTTATATATAAAATAAGGTGTAGCCAGGTATCGCTTTTCTCCGTTGTGTGTTACACGTATCTTAATATTATAGGTTCCGTCCTTCTTTTTTTGATGGGCGTAAACCTCCGCTTTAAATGTTGCCATAACTTTTGTAGAATATTTGTAGAACTATTTACTGCAAAAGTACCTCACTTATGCGGATTATGCGGTAACACGATCACTACCAAAATCTGTCATTTTGTACCCCCGATGGGAATCGAACCCATATTTTCGGTTTAGGAAACCGACGTTCTATCCGTTGAACTACAAGGGCTTATGCAGATTTGCACAAATTTTCAAAGAACTATTGCCTATCATTCAAAGGATAGATTGGGCTGAAAAATCGGTTACTCTTTAGGAAACTTCCGTTCTATCCGTTGAACTAACAGGCGTCTGTTCTTGGCCGTCCTGCTCTTGCACGTTCTATTGATGCGTGCTTAAGAACGTCCCATGCGTTGCAGAATAACTTGGCATTCTGCTTTTCGCTCTTCTTGGTGTATCTTATCTTTCCTGAATCAAGAAGCATCGAAAGCCTTTTCATTCCTCCTACAATGGATGCGGATTCGCGAAGGCCGAAAGTCTTGTCATTCATGGCAAGGAATATTGCTGTCTCATTGAGCATCGTAAAATGATTTATTGTTAAGGTATTCTCTGGCAATCTCCGCGTTTCCGGCATCATGGCCGATTTTGCAGCGTATTGATTCAAGTGCGCTGTCGCTGATTCCTTCTACTATTTCGGATGAATAGTCCTTGTGGTTGGACAGGATTAATACTGATAATGCCGCTACAACCAGTATCAGGCATGATTTAGAAATTCTGTTCATCATATTATTCAGTTTTTAATGGTATTGCAGTGATGGTTATCTTAGATTCCTTTCTGTTCAGGGATACCTTGTATTTCATTACACGTGGGTTTACTCTCCTGAATGAACATTCGTATGCAAGATTCTTTGCAGACAGACATTTGTTCGGAGGAAGCGTCCAGCTCATTGATGTGCCAGGCTCTATTTTTTTAATATCTTCTACTGTTACTCTATCCATTTTTATTTGTTTTGTTGTTCCCCCTCCGGTAAACTCACCCGGACGTGAAAGGCTTTCTTTGAGGGATTTTTCTTAACTTTGTGTTTACCTAATATTTAAAAGCCAAGATTTATGAGTAAATTCATTAAAGTGACTGAAGACGGTAAAACCGTTCTTATCAATGTGGACCACATCGTCATGCTGTGTTCTGATTCAAATGGTAAAGCTATTGTTTCCGTAGTTCCTACCGTTGACCGTTCAAACACCTGCGCCATTGTAACCGAAGAATCATTTGATGATGTTAGGAGATTGGTGACTGAATGACTCTACTTTTTTGTAGATTGTTATCCCGAGCAACCTGATTCTTGTAATCCGGTTGCTCATATTCATGTAGTCCAATGTGCATCCTTGTCTGTAGTTTTCTGCTACAATTTCTACTTCTTTTATAAGTATCGCTTTCATAAACTTTATTTTTTATAGGTCTCTCGGATGCAAACAGAAAAGAAATTGCTATCTTTGTGTTAAGAGATTGTGTAAGTGTCTACTATGTAGCCGCTTCTTTTTTATTTGCATCTTGTTACCTACCTACTTTCTTACTTGGTGCAAATGTATAGAAATCTATTCAATAAACAATAAAATGAATAGTAAAATATTCATTATTAACATTTATTATCTATGAACGTAAAAAGTAGACTTCTCGAATTTGTCGCTTATACTAAGATTAGTAGAAGGAAATTTCAGGAAAGTATAGGAGTTTCAAACTCATATATACAAAATATAAGCGAAGGAATAGGTGCTGATGTTTTGAATAGAATTTCTATTCAATACCCTAATCTAAATACATCGTGGCTTTTGACAGGAGAAGGAGAAATGATTAAAAACAGAGAAATGAAATCTTCTTCTATGGATGAAAGAAATAAGAAAACTCGCCCACGTATACCATACGATGCTGCTGCCGGAACTTTGACTGAGACAATAGAAGGAGTAACAGAATATCAGTGTGAAGAAGTCCCGGTTATCAGTGCTTTTCCTAAGTATGATTTTACAATACGTATAGTAGGAAGAAGCATGGAGCCTGAATACTTTGCCGGTGATGAAGTGGCATGTTTAAAAGTAAACGAAAAGCGGTTCCTTCAATGGGGTAGGGTGCACGTGCTTGACACAACCCAGGGAGTAGTAATTAAGAGAATATATGATGATGGAGACTGCATAACATGCCGTTCGTACAATCCCGAGTTTCCAGACTTCTCAATACCAAAAGAGGATATTCGTTCTTATAATTTAGTTGTCGGTAGTTTAAGGTTGTAGAAATATGAGAATCATAACATTGTTTTTAATTATTATATTATTCCCGATAAAATCAATTGGACAAATTGAAAAGTTAAGCGAAGATGAAATTTCTTATTTTGGGAAAATGGCTTATGATATAAATATAAATGCTTATAATGGAAATTTCTCAAATCAAAAAGATTTTTGGTCCTATGTTAAAAACAGCAATAAGGGTTTAAGAAAATATGAAAACAGCAATTCAAAGCTAAAAAGAAAAACAAAGGAGAAAATTGATTCATACATGCTAAAGTATGATATAATAGAAAGAAACTATCATAATAGCAAAGAACTTGACCATATATTTGATTTTGTAAAGTTTAGTCTTTTTGGAACCGACAAAATAGAAAATAAATTTCTTGTAAGCGATGAATTTAACGCTTCTGTAAGTGTAAATGGCTCTTTTTATTTAGGTAAAAAGTTGGCAGAAATATTAACTCCTGAAGAAATTGTTTTTGTAATGGCACATGAATATGCTCATTTTTTAATGAAGCATATTGAAATTGGAATGTATTCAAATTTAAAAACAAAAAGGAAAAACGATATAATAGCTGGAATATCTGAGGCTGCTTTTGCCGCTGGATACATGTATGCTGCATCACAAGTAAGATATAACAATAATGATGATTTTTCTGATAGTTATATGAATACAATCAGAGGAATTGATAACATCGCAGATGGATACACTGAAATGTATGGGTATAGATATAGTAGAGAACAGGAATACGAAGCTGATTATTTAGCATTTTGTTTTATGAAGTATTTTGGAAATGTTGATTCTGCTATATCTGCATTTGAGAAAATTTATGTGTATGGAGGTGCAAAAGATAATGAAACAGACTCTACTTCTGACCATCCATCATTATTAGAAAGAATAAAGTTCTTTTACTTTCTGAAAGACTGGAATGGGGAAATAGAAGATTCAAAAGGAGATGATTTGTATTATGTACCGTAAATAAACCAACTAATTACTAAAAAAGTACCTTTTTAAAAACAGAAAAACAATCATAACCAATTAATACACAAAAAGTTAAACGGTGTCCGATTAATACATTCGTAATGAGTAAGTCGCGGGTTCGAGTCCCGCTTTCGGCTCCGACTTAAAACCGCTTATTACATTGTGAATTAGGCGGTTTTTCTATTTTCTACAGCTTATTACGATGATTAAAAAAAGGATTTGAATTGTAAATTTACAATTCTGTGAGTATCCCTGGAGTATCCTTAAATTTTTTAATCATTATGGCAACTCTATCACTTACCATTTTCAAGGCAAAAGCATTAAAAGACGGAAGACATAAGATAAGAATTGCACTCCGTCACAAGCATGAAACAACATATATCGTCACACGATTCATTATTTCAGAGAACCAGTTTAAGAACGGTCAGGTCGTGAAGCATCCAGAGGCATCTGCGATAAACCGGAAACTTAGGAACATCCTTGATGACCTTCAAGAGAAACTGGACTCAATAAAACATCTTGAACTTTATTCCTGCCGGCAAATTAAAGAAATCATTTCTACAGACAATCTTTCCGATGAGCAAACCTTTTCATCAGCATGTAGCAATTTTGTAGACTATCTCAAGTCTGAGGGAAGAGATTCATACGCATTATCTATTGAAAGGGTGGGGAGATATTTTCGTGACTTTGCAAGAGGTGACATACTTCTCTCTGATTTAACCCCGTCACTAGTCCAGAATTTTGCCGCATTCATACGGAAGCGGAAAGTGACTGAAACTACAGTAAACACAATGCTTGCCCAAATGAAATCTGTCGTCAATAGAGCGATAAGAGAGTGGAATATATCTTACGATATACATCCTTTTGTAACGACTAGAATATCTGCAGCCCCTATCAGGAAGCTTGATCTGACAGTACAGAATTTTAACAAGATTCGTGAATCTTCACCAGAAAAGAGAAAGCTGATTATGGCACGTGACCTTTTTTGCCTTTCCTTTTACTTGGGAGGGATGAATCTTATAGACATTATGCAAACAGACTTTAGAAAAGATGTATTGGAATATTCACGCTCAAAGACTAAAGGGCGAATGCAGTCGGATAGTGTAATCACATTTACAATACCGTCTCAAGCAAGAGAGATAATATGCAGGTGGATGGATAAAAGGACGGGGAAACTTGATTTTGGGTATAAATTCACATATCACAACTTTTCTCAGTATGTTACGTATTCTCTTGGAGATTTGGCTGAAGAGTTAAATATTGATGAACGTGTTACATTTTATTCGGCCCGCAAGTCTTTCGCTCAGTACGCCTCTGAAATAGGTATTCCTGACGGGATAATAGACTACTGCTTAGGCCACTCAGACAAATCAAAAGGAGTTATACGATACTACACCAAAGTCCGGCAGAAACAGGCTGATATGGCCATATCTCGTGTGATTGATTACGTGAACAACCCGGAAAAGTACAAAGAATATATCGAACTGAGGTCTGATATTATGATGATGAGAGGGTAATTTGTCTGACACTTTATCTGTTATGTTATGTATGAGGCAATGGAGCCACTACATAATATTTATTGTAATATGAAAAGAATTATCAACAAATGCCCATGCTCGTTAGAAGCTTGGGTTGGGGCAGATGAACCTGTCTTTAGCGAACAGAATCTTTACTTCTCTCGTAAGGTTGAAGTGAAGGAGTATTTATACAAGAGACTCCAAAAGTACAAAGGCGAAATGGTGGAGTGCTATGTATATCAATTTTACAAGGGTAAACCGCATGAAGTGCTTGTATCTTTTAATGTAAAATAGCCTAAAGTATAAGTCAATAAAAGCCCCTTCCGGATATTAATCTGGTTGGGGCTTTCGTTTGCAATAAAAGCAAACTTCTACACTGCAAAGATGTATATAATTTCCCAGAAAAGTTGTATATAATTATTGGAAAATATTGTATATCAGAATTGCCATAAATTATAATTGACCGTTACAGCCAATACCGGAGTGAGTCCGTTCTTTCCTACACCATATCCGGCAGACAAACCAATACCCCAACGTTTGGGCTTTTGCGTTATGTCACGGTAAATGTATTCAGTCTGGTAGATGGTTCGTGGATACACCCGGATTTCATCAAGACGTGGTGCTACACCGCTAACTTTTGCGTAGTAGTTGCTATCCTGGTACTCCTTATATTCACGCAGATGACAGCAGGTATCGCTCGCATGAATGGTGTCTGAGTTATCAATCCATGCAAGATAAGGCAGCGGAGAAAGAATGTACATCGTATCCACATCGACCTTTGTAACTATATGAACTGACGTAACAGTATCAGACTTCCCGATATTGCCTTCAGTTGGCGAACGGCTGCACCAGCCTAATCCGAAAGCTAGTACAGCTATTAAAAGATATGGTAAGTATTTCATAAAATTAGGCATAAAAAAAGCGGTGAACCTGCTTGGAACACCGCCTTATATAAATTTTAGAAGCGATTAGGACAGCCACCTATAAATTTATAGATATTAATTCTTCACCTAATTTGTGAAGCGCTGTTTCGATTTTAATAACTTGCTCTGGTCTTGGGTTACGACTACCAGAAGCATAATGCCATAATTGTTTTTGATTAATACCTGTTAAGCGTTCAAGTCCAGATTTTGTAAAAATCCCTGTGTAAAATTCAAGAAATGATTTTACATCCATTTTAAAGGTCAATGAATAGTCTCCCTTAAGCTCTTCAGGAATTTCATCTCCATACTCTTGGCAATCTTCAAGTAATGCAGTAATAGCATTAACAATGTTTGCTTTGATTTCATCAATATTGTGCCCAGTAGCGACAATACCATCGACCTCTGCGAGATAAGCTGAATAATTGTTTTCAGTTTTCTCAATGATAACAGTCAAAGCTTTCATAATTCAATGTGTGTAGAAGTTTCGCTTTTATATATAGTTTCAAATAAGTAAGTAAGCCTTTATACACCTATTAGACAAGCAGGATGTGCTAATCTTCATCCTGCTGTCCTAATCGGGTGTCAAATCTTATCGAAATCAGACTCTTTTAAACCAGCCTGTCGTAAGATGCTCATCAGTGTCCCAATGGCAACCTCATCATTATCTTTACCAGGAATTGGGATGGAGCGAGGAGCACCTTTCTTCCGGTATATAGCATGGTCACCTTTGGTTCTTGAATATTTCCACCCATTCGCTTCTAATAAATCCTTCACGGACTTTACTTTTTTTACCTTCATAAAAAAACTATTTATTATTTAACGAAATAGCATTACTGCTATGTGGATGATGCAAAGATAACTATTTTTCTACTATCTGCAAATAAATTGATAACTTTTTTTCTACTAAGCAAATAAAACGGTGTTCCAACAAGTCAAAGAACGCTCTCAAGTTTCACAATTTTATCATCATGCTACAGCAAATCCTTATATTCACTCACAGCATCGAAGCAAGGACACATTTTCGTCCATTCTTCAGGTTCAACGATTCCATCTCCGTCCAGGTCCGGCGATGTGTCACGATGCCCCAAAACTTCCACAATTTCATACTTGCTACAGAGTTCCTTAATCAGCTTTGCCAGCGCCTTCTTCTGCGCCGTCGTCCGTGTATCGGCTGCCTTACCGTGAACGTCAAGTCCACCGATGTAACAGATACCGATGGAATGTTTGTTATATGACACGCCGCTGAATCCTTTGCTGTTGCAGTGCGCCCCGTCGATTGTGAGCGAACGTCCGACTTCCACCGTACCGTCCAGCCGGATGACGTAATTGTACCCGATGGTGCTGAATCCTCTTTGCAGGTGCATCTGGGTGATTTCCTTCTTTCCGATGTCCTGTCCGGCTTTCGTAGCCGAGCAATGGACTATAATAGCATCAATTTTGTTCATTTCTTCTCCTCCTTTATCTTCTTAATTATTTTCTGTGCTTCTTCAGGCGTGAGGCATTCTACAATCTTAGCAGCCATGTCGGCCACTTCCGCTGCATGACTCTTTTTTCTGCGAAGGTTCTCCACTACGGAAAAACCCTCCACAAACAAAACTCCGGCCGTACCGATAATTGCTCCATACGGAATGTTATACCATGGAAAACAAAGTCCTAGAATATCAATCAGCACAAAAAACACCACAAGCCTGTAGTAGTCTACAATCTTTGTCCCAGTCTTACGCAGTGGTCTGCTGCATATTTTTTCCTTGTTTGCCCGTGCAGCGTCTATACCGGTCCACATATCCAATAGACAAGCGGCCACTATCAGCACAAGGCAGGTGAAGATAATTGCCACACCTGCCCGTAAATCCTGCGTAATAAATCCTATATACTTCTCCATAACCCAACCAATACTGTAACATAAGTAGTTATGATAAGAGTAATCTCAGCCCAAAATACAGGCTTAAGATTTACAAGGTCATCGTAAAAGCTGGGACCCGATTTCTTCTTAATTAGTCCACAAGCAATGTACACGACATATATAACCCACAATAATAGAATCCACTTAAAATTGAACAATACCCACAACTGGGAGAATACAAGAAGCATTATTGCACCAGCATAATGAGCGTTACGCTCAGATTTTTCCCCCTTGAAATTCGGAGAAATACCAACTAAAGTAATTCCTACTATGGTAAGGAAAATCAAGAACTGTGATGATTCCGAACTTACTTCAAGGGCAACAGGTAGCAATGAAAACCCTGTTGCAAGCATAACAAACGTAAACCACTTCTTGTGCTCAATCCTGTAATAAGTATCCGAAACTGAATAAGGTACTCCTGATTTTACAATTACTACAGCGATATAAATCGCAATAACAAACAAAGAAATTAAGAATAGGACAGTCATATCACATAGATAAATTATTAAACAAAATACCAATTCCAACAGCAGCAAAAATCGTCACACATCCAGCAATAGACGCAAGAACATCAAACCAGTCAGCCTTATCATCCATGATAATTTCTTTTACAACAGACAGAAAAGCCACTACCGTTGTGCCAATTATTACACATGATATTTTTCCCCATGAGTCTAAATCACCCTCCTGAAGAATTGATACAAAAGTGATAACTGCGCAAATCCACCCTCCTCCAAGGAAATGCAATACCTTGTCATTCCCTACCTTTTTAATCAAATCATCTAATTCCTTCATATAAAATAAGATTTAATAAAACAAAAGGCCCTCTGACAATGCACAATACATTATCTGAGGGCCTTCACAAAGATATTGAATATATTATATCATATCTTTTTTTTAGAAAATCCTATAATCACGACTAATCAAATATCACTGATATACAAACACATAACTCAATCCTAAATATATAATTCAACATTGAACGAATCTTTTTTCTCCCATCCTTCTTTCAACGATTCCTGTATATGATTCATAGCCTTCAAGTAAAAATCCTGTAAACTTTCAAGATTCTCAAATGTTTTATAATATGGCTCCTCATCAGTACCTAACTTGAAAGTTACTGGAAGATTCTGTCCGGAAGTCTGAACGGCAATGTCATATGCTGCCTTGTAGTTGAACTGGTTCTCATTCGACAGCCATACAGTATGACCTTCATATTCTAATCCTGAAAGTATCTTCTTATCTGTTTCAGAATTGTACCACTGAGATACGATAGAGCGTATTTCTTCAGAATCAGGCTTATGGTCAAGTTCCTCCTCAATGTATGAGCATGCCCCATCTTCACCTGCAACAACATCAAATCTTAGACGCCATTTGTTCTTAACTGGGTTTGTGCATTCAAGTAACCTAATATCAGAATATCCTTCTACTCTCTTCATTTTATGTAAATTTATACTTAACCTTATTTCCGTCAAAGGTTTCAGGTTCCAGTACTGTCTCGAACGGAAAGCCATCCTCCATGTCAGAAATCTGGTCAAGGATTGCCTTCATTTCCTCCGATGCAGTGAAGAACTTCCTCCATTCTCCGGTTTTCTTTATCCTAATAGACACAAGATACCGTCCTTCTCCTTCAGATGTCTTAATGTCCGTCTCGTAGTCATGTACCTCTATCTCAAGATTTATCAACGTCTTGAGAGATACCGTTTGTCCTGGGAACCGTTTCTTTCCATCTGCAGGAGTATATACGACTCCCATTTCACTAAATTTTTTCATATCCTTATTTGTTAATTTTTTGAACAATCTACAACAATCCGCATGCTTGGTCATTCCGTAAAAAGAAGCAATAAGCACATCCCTTCTCTTAGAGCTTTTTACTTCGTGCATTTTTCTTGCAAACTTTTTCTTTATTCTCTTCCTGAGCAATACATGGTCAGGAAATATAACATAGCCTATAAAGTCTATTCCTTGTTCTGTCGGGAAAACTCTGACATTATCCTTTATCTCAAGATTTATTCCATCAAGCCTTTCCTTTATTACGTTATAAATGGACCACAAATATTCCTTACTTGAAGATAGAACAACCATATCATCACAATACCTGTAATAATATTTCACCCCTAACTCATCTTTCAGGTAATGATCCACAACAACAGACAGAAGAAGATTTCCAAGGCATTGCGAGCTTCTAAGTCCAATGCTGATACATGAAGGCATCATACGGACAAACTTATCGAGAAGGCATATCAGAATCTTATCCTTAAACACACGTTTTACGCAATCCATCATTGCATCCTGGTCTATACTTTCATAAAATTTATGAATGTCCATTTTCAGACAGTATCTTGTACCATCCACATCATTACGTATATCATCCCTGATATACTTCATCAGGTCGTGCATACCTCTTCCAACGATACTCGCAGAAGTTGTCCTTATGTAACGCGGTAACAAGTGTTTATCAACAACACGCATTACAGCATTAATAGCTATTCTTTCTCTCAAAGATAATACCTGGATATGTCGAAGTTTTCCACCTTCAACAACATCTATATCTTTGTATCCAGATATTTCAAAGCTCCCGTCCGCAAGAGATTCGGACAATTCCGTAAGTATTCTTTCCGTATCCTGTATAATACGCTGGCCTGACTGAGACTGTTTCCTTTTTGTCCCACGAAGAACCTGTTTGTAAGATTCATACATGTTCGAATACTCAACAACCTCACTCATGATGTTACCTATTCTCTTCATGCCTTCAATCACCGGGCCCAACTTCTTCGGGAAAAATCCCTACCAAACTCTACCCATTCAAGTTTTTTTTCAACTTTCCGGTACAAATACCGCTTTTGTTGAGGCTCATCCTCCTGGCATAAAGCCATTATTTCCTTCTGATTGATTCCGAGACGCGAGCCGATATTCGTATTCGTGGACGAGGAATCGTTGCCGCAATTCGCGTACGAGACACCGCCATTCGCATTCGAGTTGTTGTTCGACCGGCACACCACACGGTACAGAGGAATCCACCCTCGTGGCAAATGTAATGCTTTTTTCATAATCCAAAAAATAAAAAATTTCGACGGGCTTACGCCCGTTTTTAAAAGGTGACGCAAAAAACTACGTCACCTTCCTAAATCATATTATGCCAAAATCGCTTTTATCGCTTTAAACGCAGTCACGCTTTCCGCTTCTTCGATTTCGCCCCTGAAGGCGAGACGCGAGCCGATATACGTAATCGTGGACGAGGAATCGAAGCCGCAATGCGCGAACGAGACACCGCCATTCGCATACGAGTAGTTGTTCGACCGGCACACCACACGGTTAGCAGCATTACTTACATTAAACTCATCACAATAATAAGTAGTCGAACTTCCTTTCTGTGAATGTACTCCTACAATATCCATATATTTCTGATGATACATACCAGTACAATATCCACTAACAGTACCAGACTTTACCTTTCTAGTGCTTCCATCTGGCATCTCTATCAACAACTTATATTGTTCCTGAGTATTCGTATTAGGCAAAGAAACACCTGACAACCATTCATACTTATCACCGTACAAATTCTCATATCCCATGCAGTTTGTATTGTAAATGAGAGAATATACATTCTTTCCATCTTCATTTGGGCGTACATACCATGCATTGGAAGTCTGATGTGCTCCTCCATCTGAATTATAGCTTATGGTATCCTGCATACCAAGCAATGCCGTAGTTCCGATATTTCTCTGTTCTGTTGACTGTCCATATCCGCACTGGTCCTGAGAATCACGACGACCATAGAAAGCAAAAAACAAGTTAGCTATATCCTTGTGCATCTCCCAGTCAATAAGTTGAAGTCCCCTTTGCTTGGCATAATAGATGAAATCACTCTGAGTCAATGAGCCAACACTTGCATTACCTGTAGCAGCCGAATACAATTTACTACCTATCGTACATGCCTCAAAGACAGCTACCAGACACGGTTCATGCTCAACCCAGTCAGGTTCCATATCTTCAATCTTATCGCTGTTGCTCAATACCACGCAATCAAATTCCGCATACTTATGAATAGTAAAGTTCAATTCCGTAGCCCCTTCCGGAACATCACAGATAATATACATACCATTGACAAACCTGTTGTTTAGAGAATCTACAAAAACATCCTTCACTACATTCTTTCCGGAATCCGTAAAACATGACCCAATCATTGATGTACAAAGTACAGTCGGGAATCTCACTTTCTTATATCCAAACACGTTAACTTTACAGACAAGATAATTTGAATCCTGTGAATAAGCATCATCAAGATGCTGTCTTCCAACAGTCAGTTTATACCCTTCACGCACATTCTTTTCAGACTCAATCTCATCATAACCAATAACCTTACATTCAGGTCTATCCGGCATTTCTTCATTCGAACTGAAACATGAATACTTCTTGTTATTCAGGTAGTCATTGATACCCTTATACCAATAATGAGGCTCATAGATATACACGTCACCTTCAGTAGAATCCAACTTAGCCGGTGTTCCTGAAGCTGCTACTTCCGCATCCGCATAATAATTACTATCCTCATCATGAAGCTGGCATATAACCATCTTTCCTTCTGATTTCAGTTTACCAAGTACCCGATGTCTGTTTCTCCTGATAACTGATATATGAGCACTTGTCTGATAAGTATTGCCAAACTTGTATCCGGTCTCATTATCAAGGTTAGATATATTTGCATCGTCCGGAACTGTATCATCAAACTCAATCATAGTATATTGAGGCTGACGAATATTCAGCTCATCAAACCGTTCAGCATATTTAGCATACACTTCTTCATCAAGATACTTAGTCAGTTTGTAGTTGCCAACCAGCTTACACCTTGTATTTGTAGTGATACCTTGAGCGTCAATACCTCCAATACCAGAATCATACCAAACCTTCAAATCACTTCCGTCTCCTTCCAGATTAATTCCAGTTATACGAACATATTTCAATGCACCTTTAAGAGCGAACATCTCATCAAATACCTTTTTACCGTCTATAAGGGCACAATTTTCAATCCATAATCCTGTAAGATTATTCTTTGCATCAAATGTGATAGCATCCCATTCTATATATTGCATTGAACGCAGTACAAGAGTCTGGAAGTTTTCAGGAAGATGAAGTTTATTAATAAGCGCACCCTCAGCAAAGGTTATTGTAGACATCTTTGTACATCCGGATGCGTTCACTTCTTCCAGACGGTTGCATCCTGACAGGTCAAGGCTCGGAAGGTTGGTGTAGTTGACTACCTCAAGCTTACGCAGCATCGGTATCTTCGTACCAAGAACAAGCTCTGTCAGTGCGTATGTCTTTGCGCTGCTTCCAAGAATAAGCTCCTCAAGAACAGGAAGCGTCGGAAGGCTCATGTCCGTAAATCCACCCCACGCAGACAGGTCCAGTTTCTTCATCCATTCGCCACCGTACAGGTGGAATATTGTTCCAATGTTGGCCATCTGGTTATAAGTATAACTCCATTCCACATCTTTAGTAACCTTTTGATGCACCATTGTATCACCTTCACGACGGAATTCAAAATAGAAATCACGAAGCGGAGTAGCCTTTACTGTAGCACCTGCAGCACTATTTCCTTTGAACGATATATCAGTTGCTGTATATTGTCCCGTACTATATCTTGCATCAAATAACCCCATACGATTCGTTATCCACCAGTGACGGTGTGACTTACGACTACCTTGCATAGCTTCCAGGTACGAATACTTGACATTTGTAACTGAACCATCCTGATTTACTTCAACACCTAATGTCTTCGGCTCAACATATTTGTTCAAAGCATCAAGGTTATATATTCGTTCACAGAACTTTGCGCTCTGCTCGTCATCGAACATTTTAAATATAGTGCTGTTTGACATTCGTTCACGAATACGTCTGTACGCAGCCTGCAATTCTTCCGGGAACTGTTCACGAAGATTCTTCCACAATACACTATCATGACCAGCATAGGCATACACCGTCTTTTCTTCAGTTGAAAGCTCAGGATCGACAGTGTTTTCGTCCACATCCCAGGAATACTTCAGACGGCCGTCGTTACGCACACCCAAAATAGTATCACAGTCATAGAATATCATATAGGCAAGAACCTTGTCTTTTTCCGGATCATACCAGAATCCCATCATCATGTTCTTCACGCGCTGGTCTACGCATCCCATTATTTCAGTAAACATATAATAGTCGCACAAATAGTTTACATCAAACCAGTCCGCGAGCTCAGCCTTGAATTTTCCACCGTCGTTCTGTGTGCTCTTTACCCACTTAACCAACGGCTCAAGATATTTCGGCTTACGGGTTCCAGCCTCATACTCGGCGTTTATGTCGTCATCATCCGGGAATCTCGCCTCAAATACCTTCAGCCAGTTCGGGGTACCGTCATCACCCTTTGTATCAAAATCATCATCCAGGAACATGCCCATCGGGTAGTCATTGTTCAGGAACTCCCAGCACTCGGTCGGGTTAACGCCACTAAACTTATCTGCTACCCACGACTGGTCATGATAACCAGGTATATCGCAGAATCCAAATACAGCTTCTGTTGACTTGTCGTTATTGAAATTGAACTTTCCAAGGAACTGTGGAGTTTCGTCCAGGGTACCGCGGTAGAACAGGTAACAAGGTTCACCGTCGATGGTTGTTCGCACATCATATCCATATTCTCCTGAACAATGTGCCTGAGCAGGAGTCAACTCTCCTGCAGCAGTAAGGATATTCTGTACAATTTTTGCCATACCAGTGTTATGTGATGATGAGGATTCGGCAAAGTCAGCCTTAAGACAGAAACAATCCACAGGAGCTGCTGCCTTGTTGGATGTACCTGCCTGACGGAATGAGTATTTCGCCTCTTCCTGAAGCTCTCCTCCAACACCTTGTTCGTCACAGCCAAGATACAAATCACCGGCTACCTTGGAAGCATTCTTGAAATAAATGCGGTAGTTCTTTATCGGATATGCAAGTGATGAAGTTCCCTGCAGACGGATACATCCTCCCACGCACTTGAAGTTCAATGACTGGTTCCCTTTCACCACACAAAGCATCTCGTCCACATCATATTTCGGGTCTTTGTCGTTATTGACAGCCGCTTGGAGAACAGTAGGAACCCCATTGTCCTGCCGCCCGGTAATGATGATATAACGCATTCCGTCCGGAACACTGTCAACTGTAACATTTCCGTTGTCATCAATCACATTATTTGATTCATACAACGCAAACATGTCATCAACAGAATCCTGGTCAATCATATAACAATCCAAAACCTGAGAATCACTAAGATACGTATTATAAGCCCTCAACAGATACACATCTAACGTGGCACCGTCTGCTCCCATGGTAACAAACTGCGGGTCGGACTGGTAAATGCTATCAGAAGCAGACCTCTGTACAGAACCTGACATGATTCCGTTGATATACAAATATACCATCTCAGTATTCAGTTTCTCATATTCTGATGAACCAGATGCTGATTTAGGAAATGAGACAAACATTACCTCATAGACTTCGCCTGAAGCCATCTTCATGGATAATGAGGACTTACCTTTAGTCTGCATTCTTGCTTCCTGTGATGTTATCACAAAACCTGTTCCATCACCGTCAACGCATCTTATCAACTCAGCTTCATCATCAACAACTTCAGAGACCTTATACTTTACAGCAAAAGCAAAAGCGTTAGTTACGTTCTGGTCTGGTTGCCTTAACGGAGCATATTGAACGACAGCACGAGCTTTGTCATTCAATCTTAACGCATTTCCAATCCATCCGTCACCGCCCCATTTGAATCCTTCGAACACAGTTTGAATGCCGTTATAACTCCATTCTTCACGGTTGACATCATTATTATTTCTTCCCTGTGCAGAAAGTTTGAGAGTCATTCCGTCTGTGGGTTCACTTATATTGAGTTCACTCTTCTCTGCAATCAATCTGAAGCTGTATTCAGTTTTGCCTACAACAATCCGGCACTTCTGTTCTCCATAATTAGAAGCACGAAGCGTAAGATTCTGTACAACGAAAGGAACAGATGATGATGAGGCTACATCTTCACCAACATATACGATGGCATTTGTAGGAGTTTCTTTAGGATTATATGCGGCATAGGATAGTGTATATACATCAAACTGCTTTGTTTGTATGTAAGGCGTATTTTCTCCCAAGATAAGGCTTCCATCAGGATAGTCGAACCTTGCATATACTATCGGAGCATTATTATCAGTTTCTCTAACACCTATTGCAAAGTATATGCTGTTTGATTTAATTATATTATCCTCAGACAGCTCAAGTTCTACGACAAGCTGAACAGAATGGGTTCCATGTGACATTCCAGATGTATCTATACTGAATGATCCATTCGCTGTTGAAGCAGTTATACTTCTATCTTCCTTGTCAACACCATCAACGTAGCACCTTAATGTTTTGTTTCCTGCTCCTGACAGAGCATAAGGGATAGTGATACTATCTCCTCTATTGATAGATGTTGCAATATTGAATGAACTGGATAGAGTCAACTGAACCACATTGATTGTCCATGTAATTTGAGAAACCTGCATCTCTGCGCCTTCACCGACCTGAACCTTTACCCTTACAGTATTGGTACCTACTCCCATATACTTTGTCACATCAACAGTATTGCTGCTTCCTGCATAGATGTTACTTTCTAATGTATTGGTGTTAGCACCTTGTATGATTGTCACTATCGCCTTAGCCGGATTTCCCGTTGATTCTCCAGTCTCAGAATTGACATGGTCATACTTGTATGTCAATTTCACATCGTCTCCAATCTTTACAGTCTTGTTAGCTGTAACGCGAGTAAGAATTACCTTCGTTGCAAGACTGCTTCCGCCACCGGCACCGGAGAACTGGTCTGTAGTACTTATCACTTCACCACCTGCATTCAAAAGAGAGATAGAATATACCTTCTGATCACCCTCTCCTATCTCGTTCAATTGTATTCCTGACGCCACCGAGCCTGTATTCTTCTTTAACTCATTGAATACAGCCTTTCCACTTACAGGGTTAGTTGAATTTTCATTAACGGCCTGGTCCACTTCAACAACTGGTATCTCAAGGTCAACCTGTCCATGTTCATCCGGCGTCAACTCTTGAACAGAAATACCTTTTGTTACTTTAATTTTCTTAATCGCATCTCCACCTCCGAAACGTTCCCAGGCAGAAGGCTCAAGCCAGCTTTCAATGCTGGTTCCTGAAAAACGATAGTCCTCCCATTTACCTGCAGATACTTCGAATGTAATAATCTTACCCTTCTTATCTTCATCATCTATCTTGTCGTTTGCGATTGCCTGAAGTGCTGTTTCAATAGTGTAATACCCTTCTATCAATGGATGCTGCACAGAAACATTGTAGAATCCGCTTCCAGTACCTCCACCAGAAATCTGTTTCCAGTTACTTTCAGTGCTCCAGTTTTCAATAGAATCACCAGTGAAAGTAACGTCAATCCATGAACCATCATCGGAAAGATAACGCACTTCAAACCCATGAATTCTGAGTTCTTCCGGAACAAGATTGACAGCGGAAACCAAATCTAATCTTTCGCCATTTTTAGATACATTTTTAAAGAAGATATTTTCATCAATCTTATCAGATAGTTCTTTCTTGGTATCAGTAATGCTCTTTTCAATCTCATTGAACTTCTTAAAAAGAGTAGAATTAGCTACAGGACGGTCTGAATCTTCAGATAGTTCCTTATCTGTAATAGTAATAAGCTCTCCTCCATCCTTCCATTTATTTGTCTCTGTATCCCAGTTATAGATGTGACGAGGATTTCCAACATAAGCATAACATCCGATTTCTCCTATAACAGATTGTAATTTTTCTTCTGATTCATAATTACCTAGAAATTTATTAGGATCGGAACTTCTTTGATAATATAACCAGTAAACCGAAAAGTTATGTGAATTACCATCGGTAGATGTTACTGTCAAAATCAGGTTTGGTGATGGATTCTCGTATTGTATTCTTATATGAACATTATGATGGGTATTATCATAAGATAGCAGATTTACTAAATTACTAGTTCTATGTACAATTAACTGAAGATAATCATTATCATCAACTTTACATATCACTATAGCCAACATTATATCACGTGGGACATCGTATATTCTAATAACACCTGAATCAGAAGGTCCTGTTGTTGCCGTAGATTCATTACATTCCAACACCTGAAACCCAGAATTGACTATATTAAGATTATCTTTCACCTGCTGTTGTTCCTCTTCAGATAAGGCTTGCTGGTATTTAAAAAGTACATCATTCGTTACCCTTTTAGCAGCATCTTCCGCAATAGAAACAGCTTCTTCTCCTTTCTCCTTAGCATTGTCCCCCTGTTCTCTCGCATAATCTCCCTGTTCTTTCGCATACTGCGCAAGTTCACCTGACTGACCGGCCAATACAGCCTGTCTCTTTGCTTCTTCAGAATACTCCTTGGATTTTTCAGAATATTCCTCAGATTCATTTGCAGACTCTTCGGACTTCTCAGCATAGTTCTGTGATTCGGCGACAGCCTGATTAGCTTCTTGAAGAACTTTTGAAGATACATCCTTTGCAAGATTCTCAGCACTGATTTTTCTTCCCTTATTCAGCTCTATAAAATCACCCTCTGAACAAGATTCAACCTCACTCAACTGGTCTATTGTAGCAGAATTTGTCTGTAAGGATTGAATCACAGATGATATGATTTCCTGTTTTTCTTCGTTTGTCATAAATCTATAGTTTTAAATCTGTAATTATCATTATCAATGGTTCTATAACGTGAATCATCTACACGTCTCATTATCATCTTGTTGTTCGTTTCAATATCAGGATTTAACAATGAAACCCTTCTTATTGCCTGTTTAAACACATAAGACCTTATACCCTCTACAAGTACATTCATTTCAGGTACATTAGAATCAACCCTGGCATAACGAACGCCATCGACATAAAAATAGCTGCAACATAATGCCTTGTTTAGCAACTCTGCATACCACACTGGACAGCCTTTTGAACCTCCCATAGTAAGAGACTTCTGTACATTGTCAATACTATATATGTCAATAACATCATTACCTGAAGTTGTATATTGCTCATTATCTACTCCGAAAACCCAATCATCATCCTTAAATCCACCAGGTATTCTGAAATCAAAAAAGTATTGCATTCCATCAATCCAAAATACAGCATCCTTTCTCATCCTATTATTAGGATTTGAATACTGCAATAGAACAGTTCCAGAGACATCATCTGTCACACGGAATACTTCTGAACATACCCCATCAACTTCAACAGAATATAGGCCATCATTCAATCCTGTTATTTCTGTGAAATACAAAGTTTCATTGGGGTTCATCAACCAAGACCTCATGTTAACCATCCGCCTTTTCCCGTCTATTACATCAACGATATATACTGATGGGGAATTACTTTCATTGTATGCTATTATTTGCAAAAGAATATGGTCATACGGAGAGAATGACTGCATATATCTGCTTGATAATCCAATATCCGTAGATGGCTTGAAAAACAATGGTGTAAAAGGACTTATCTTATACATATTACTTAATTTCTATAAGTTCATACTTGACAGCTTCCACATTTGATAAACTGAATTCCAAGCTTTTAATAGCTCCCTTATATGTCTTTTCTTGATTTGATAATTCTATGCACAAAGAGTTCAAATTACTATCAATTATAGTATTCTCCATTGTGAAAGAAAAATTACCATTACCAAACATAGGACTTCCCATCTCTATATCAGAATTCACTTTTCTACCGTCTATAATGATGTCAGAATTACCTTCCGATGATGCAAATGTCAACTTCCCAGCAAACGAAGATAAATAAGCCATATTAGCTTCTATCATATAAACTGGAGCAAGTTTCGCATTAAAAATGGAATAAGTATATGTACCCTGAACATCTACACTTCTGTCAAGATCATATCCTGATTCATTTTCAACTGCGCACACAATAAATATCTGCTGGTCACTGTCTGTTGTCGTTGAATCCTGATTTCTCTTTTCCGCCAATTCAACGAATCCATAGCAATCTGCCCTATATGGGGATACAAGAGTAAGTTTTGAATCCTTTATAGTACATCCGGTAGTATATGTATTGTTGAAATTGAATTCATCAGAACCATTATTTCCAAAGTCATAATCCTGCTTTTCATATCCAATCTGTACGGATGAATATATTCTGTCGGAAGCTACCGAATAATTAAATTCAGACACATTTCCTATAACAATCTTATTATCGGTACTAAAAAGCTCACTCCTGTGTACAAAACGCACATCATTGCCATCAATCATATATACATATCCATATACGGCTTCCATATATTCACAGAACTTCGAGAAAGATGTATATATTCGTGGAGTAGCCATTTCACGGATACTCTCTGCCGCGACAAGACAAGAGTTTTTCAACCTGTCGTTAGTTATTCCTACTACACTCTCTATAATAGAACCGGTAACATCCTTTTCAGGAAATATCTTTTTCAATATTGCATTAAGCAATGTAACAGGCCTTACAATATCAATCTTGTAATTGTCACCCCTTTCATCCCATGAAACCCCACATTCACCAGTGTTTACTCTCAAACTTGACAAGTCTGCATGCCCTTGCTTTAATGGATTGTGATTAAATACAGCATACTGAAGTTTTTCACCTTTTTTCAACTGCCCAGTCCACTTAATTGAATTAGGTCTCGTATTTGAGTCAAGCGAAAGCATATTTGAATATCCACAAGTCAGTGGTTGTATCACACCTTTTGTATCAATCTTGAACAAAGCAAATGCAAACTGATTACTATTTGAGAACTCTATGGAACTAAAATCAATTGTTATAGTATTGTCTCGCAGACATTCCAAAAACCAGCTTGTATTACAAGGATTTGCAGGGAATCCCCATCCTGTGTTGTCACCTGAAGCCGAAGGCATAGATTCAGACTGGTCCTGAAAAACGAATGACTTGTTATGAATTTCAGAACCAGAATCTGTAGTTCCGATATATGGTATCCACCACCAGTCCGGCACCCTGTTGTCAAACTCTTTCCTTGTGTAAGATTCTCCTTCAACAGTTTCACCGGATAATATACATACCTTCTCATTCCTGATTATAACACCATCATAATTCAGTTTTTTATCATCCTTCAATTCGTCTACAAAAAACTCATACGTAGTGCCCTTATTAGCATTTAATATGGATTCAATATCATTATCAAGGCATGATATACTTGCAGAATATGAGTCGTAGCTAAAAGACGAGAAATCAAGCTGACATTTAAATAGTTCAACAAAATCCCAGTTATTAATAATTTGTGATATTGAGAAGTAAACTACAGAATTAATACCTTTTGATTTATACACTCCAATCAGCTTATCCCTTGCAGAAAAAACAAAATTAATTGTACTACCACACTTTCTCGTTACTCCGTTTAATCCTGTACGAGTATATGTTATCTTGATGTCAGACAGATTTTCAATCATATCTGAAACATCCATAACATCTGAGTCTATATGTAAAAAATATCTACAAATCATCCTGTCGTTAATTCATTCTCAAATATATAAAAATAGGCAAACCGACTACGGCTTGCCTAAAATCCTGCTCATTCCAAAACACGCAAACAACTGATATAAAACACATTACACAAAACCGAACTATTTAACCATGCTACTTCTGCAGACAAGTACATCTCCAGCAATCCAGTCTCCAGGACTTATGGATTCCGATGCCGTTGCCAGTACTGTTGCTACATAATTGAACTGCTGAGACTCAATCTTCCCTTCAGAGTTAACAATCATAATATATTCATCAGTCAATTTTATTGCAAACCCCTCCTTATCAAATTCCTTAAAAATCAAAGGACCTACATTCTTTCTTATTGGAACAATCTCTATATATCCATTAACAGAATCCTGCAATTCTTTCAACGAGAAATCACTCCCGTTTGCCGGGAAAGTAAATGATACTTCCCCGGAAGTAGTAACAATAAAACTTTCCATATCAATAAACAGTTACAAGGTTTTCTATCTTAAAGCATCTCATCTCTCCTTTATCTACATCAAAGTATGCAAATGTCTTGTAACTTGGCTTTGTCATTTTTTTTCCGTGAATTGATGTTCCGGCCGGAAGATTGTACAATGTTCCGGAAGCATGTCTGATGCTTCCGTCAACTTTCTGGAATGCAAATTTCACAATACCCTTTCTCATATTTTTAGCAAGTCTGTATAACTCCCATGCCTTAATAAGACAGATTTTCCACGTGTATTCTGTTGTTTTTGCTAACTGGTGTGCATACTTCATCACTCTTACTCGAAAATTACTCTTTTCCATAATGCTAATTATTTGGTTTGACTTATATTTTAATTGTACTATAAAGATAGTTCAGATTGACTATATATGCAATCGTAAACTTCGCCATTTTCAATTGTCAAACCATAATTAACTTATTAATCTACAACACATTGTCTAATCATATTACGAGCAAACGAGATACGGCTACGAACCGTACCTAATGGTATATGCATCTTTTTTGCTATCTCTTCATAAGAGTATCCTTCTGCATACATTACAGCACAATCTACTGAGCATGATTTGCACCTGCACTTTTCAATTATTCCATAAAGTTCATTCTTTAGCGTTTCATTGTCCGCATCGAAATAAGAATGGATATGATCAGCCTTCTCCTCAGAATCGAAACGTATCAATGATTCATGATTGTATGTTGTTATATATGTGTTCAACATAATAACGCTGCACCATGGTCGGAAGCTCTTGGAAGAATCATATTTACTTTTATTTGACAGAATCTTATACACAGTCTCTTCGGCAAGGTCTTCTGCGTCCATCATATTCCTGCAATACTTTCTTGCCAGTCCCAATATCCACTGATATTGCTCAATCACTATCTGCTCCAACCCCATGTCCATGCAATATTTTCATTCGAGATGATGAAAACTTATTCTGCTTCTCAGTAGTCTTTCTGAGTAAGTCTATAAGAAAATCCGGGTTGTCGCAAAGTGACGATAAAAGATGAATTATTATGTCACATTTCTCATTAATTACTGGCAATAAAGCCACATTGTCGAATTTTTCTTCCATGTCTATTACGATTATTAGTGTTACAATCGTGTTACAAACCAAACGGAAAAAAATTCGACAAGCAGCAAAAAAGTTATCTAACGATGCAATTTTCTTTTAATTTCAACATCTGCCTGATGAACCATATTCGCATACACACCTGCAGTAATGATTCTTGTGTCAATATTCATTTTGAAATAAGTCATAAGAAACGCTATCTCCCTGTCAAATGATGCACGTACATCATCAGGAGTATTTTTCTTTCTATCAGCAGAAGAAGTATCTTCAATCCTCTTTCTCATGTACTCCGCTTCTGCAATCATACGGTCTATTCTTGAAGGAATCTTTTCACGCTCAATACCAGTAATTCCCATTTCTGACAGAAGTCCAACAACATCATCTACAGCGTTTATGCTAATAAGCGCCTTCAATATCTTTGCAATAGTAATCCTGTACTTAATCTTTATTTTCTCTTCCTTTTCTAAAATTGCAGATTCTATTCCGGAAGGATTTACTATGCTCTGATACTGATATATCAATTCTGAAGCCACATTTTCCAGCATGGAATTATTATCACCTTCCTCCATAAGAACTTCTCTGTTTCCACAAAGAAGTTCAATAAAATCAAACATACTCAACCTGCTTAATGTAGTTATCATAATCTTGTACTTTTATAATGTTCATAATTAGAGTTGTATGCTTCCTTATGTATTATCTTCATTATTTTCCTGAGTTCTACACGCATTCCTTTCATCTCACGAGATAGTTCAGAATAATCATTTACAACAACAGGACTACTTATTCCTGAATCATATATAGTATTCATTCTTACATTCTCATTGAATTCGCTTATATCAGGGAACACTTCAGCACCTTTCGGTAAATCTACCACGGTAGGAACATCTGGAGTTACCCATGACTTACCACCATACACAACAACCTCCTGCTTTCCACCATCACCAACTATAGCCAATCCTCCAATATGTCCACCGTTCTTAGTACCTTCCTTGTATGCAGGAATTGGTGTCGCTGCGATAGTCGCTATCTGTACCGCTCCCATTGCACCTACTATTGCAGCAAGTACTAGGTTAGGTAATGCACGAGTTATTGCAAGTGCTGTTGCTATACCAGCCTGAGCAATGTCCACACCCTTCTGCCATTTAGCCTGCTTCTGCTGCAACTGAACTTTCTTTTTCTCAAGTTCCTCATTCTTTCTTGATGTTTCAGCTTCAGCAGCTCTTTTACGAACCTCTGCTTCCTCCTCAGATATTGCTCCACTTTCGGCAAGTGCTTCAATCCTTTCAACATCAGCATTGTACGCTTCCTCATTTGCCTCCTGTTCCTTCTCAATATTGTCAATATCGCGCTCATATAATGTCGACATAAGATTACCGATTGCACCAATGGCATCAGACGCAACATCCATCCATCGCTGAGCATTCTTCATCCGTTTTTTGTAAGAATCTTCTTCTTCATCCTGAACCCTCTTGATTGCAGCAATCTCAGCATCAGCTTCAGCATTTGCCAAATCAGCCTTTGCTTTCTGAAGCTGCTCGGCAAGTTTTTCTCTGTCGTCCTGGCTCAGATTTTCAACAGAAATCTGTTCCTCCAACGAGTCAACAGCAGCCTTAGCGGTATCAATAGAATACCGTTCTGTTATATCAGCCTTCTTTTTCTCATATTCCTCATCCGAAATAAGTTTCTTGGCATGCAGCTTTTCCAACTCTTTCAGGTCGGAATTATATTGTGCATTCCTTACAACCTGTTCGGCTGCGGCAGATTTAGAAATCTCATCAACATAATCAGCAGCATATTCCTCATAAATCTTACGCTTTTCATTGATGTATTTCTTTTCGATGAGGCTCACGTCGGCACCATTACTTTCAGCAGCCTTCATTTCTTCTTCCTTCTGCTTATCAAGTATATCAAGACGAACGGACATTTCTTCCTCACTACCTTCCTCAACGGAAGCAAGACGATTCTGAAGGTCAATACTTGCACGATTCTTTTCATACTCCTCAGAAGCCTTCGCCAATTCGTTGTTCATTTCTTGAAGTAACGATTTTCTCAATGCCATTTCTGCGGATGAATTACCTTTTACGGCATCAATCTTCTGCTGGTAACCATAGCGGATTGTGGCCAGTTCCTTATCAAGTCCTTCTTCCATCAAGGCAATACGTGACTCCTGCAATGATTTTTCGGCTTCAAGGCGTGATGATTTTTCATCTGCGGTCTCTGACACTGCACTTCTTTTTGCTCCTGGCATCTGATAACTTTCTACAAGAGAAATCTGTCTGTTCATGTTGGAGTAATTCCTCTCTGCAGACATCCTTTCACCCCATGAGCTTCTAATGTCAGAATTTATCGCTGAATTAGTCCGGTCAATTCCAAACATCTGTTTCCACAGACTTGCGTTTTGATATTCGTCATAGTATTTTTTATTGATATTGACAGCTTCCTCCAAATTTTGCTTTTCATATTTCAAAGACCTTCTCATCGTATCAAGCCGTTCTTCCTTAGCCTTTTTAAATGCTTCTTCCTCTGACATTCCCTGCTTGACATACTGTTCTCTTGCCTTATTGATTTCCTCATATTGTTTAATTACGTCAGTCTCTGCATACCTTTCTCCTTCAGCCCTGGCCTGCTTTTCTTCTCTCTCAGAAAGCTCCTCAACGCTCTCAATCCCACGACGAACAAATGAAAGCAAATCTGCAGTCATTGACGCAATAGAACTCTTTATTTTTGCAGACATCGTTTCGAATGATCCTCCAGTCGCATCAAACAATAGTGCCAACTCCTTAGAAAGCAACTTTTGGCTCTCAATCATATCTTCCTGTGCTTTCCCTAATTCACCTGTTTCTGCCTTAACATCTCCGAGGTTAGTCTTAATATCCTTCAATGTGCGTATATACTGCAGTCCGGCATCTTCACCCGGACCACCGAAGATGTCAGCCAATGCAGTACCGACAACAGACGCACTATCGGGCAACTCATTCAGCCGCTCAGATACCATCTGAATAATGTCAAATGTTGTTTTCTGGCCGGACTTCAACTGTTCCTGAACCTCATCAGCCGAAATGCCGATTCCTTCAAGTGCCGCTGCGGTAGCTGTTGTCATTTCACGGATACGAAGATTACCTTCCTTGATAACGTCCACACCCTTATCAGAATAGATACCAGACTTAGCAGCCTGGGCAGTAATAGCAATGAATGTTTCAGCACTGATACCGGCTTCCTTGAAATATGCAGGATACTCCCTCAGCGTGTCCAGAAACTCACCGTTTGCATCGGCACCTGCAATGAATCCATCCTGAATTAGTTTCAGGGATTCTTCAGCGGAGATACCAAACTGCTTAGAGACAGCATTTGCACCAATCAATACCTCCTTGAAATCCTTACCGTAGAAGTCTGCAATAGCCTGCACTTCCGTGCGGTAAGCCTTCAAGTCCTCTCCTGACTTCTCAGTGAACTGCTGTGTAAGACGTGTTGCTTCTGTTAGTCCATTATTGTAGTTCACCCACCATCCTATCCCGGCACCGGCAGCCCCAACAGCTCCAAGACCAAGAAGCCACTTGTTCTGGAATATCTTGCCAAACCCGGACAAACCTTCAAGCACACTTCCTGCATTACCAAGAGATTGAAGGGAGTCGCCAAAACTGCCTGATATAATTCCGAAGCTACCCATGGAATCATTCAGATGGTTAAGTTCCATCCAGGCTGCTTTAACTTCTTCCTTATAGCTACCGATAGTCATCTTCTGCTGCGTGTAACGGTCACTGTTACGCTTTATGTAATCAGTATTTACACCGATTGTAGAATTCAACTTTCCGAGCGTATTTCTGTAATCCTCGTCGGTATCTTTCAACATATTAGACGCTTTACGAAGTCGCTTGTTCACTTCTATAGCTTCTTCTTTACTATGCACCTCCTTGTCTGCCAACTCCAAAGATTCCTTGATGAAACGGATTCGCTCCTCTTCGGTCATGGCAGCAGCCTTTCTGGTAGTGTTCGCAGATTTCTGGGCCTTATTCATTGCTTCCTCAGCCTTTGCAGCCTGCTGCATTGCCTTGGATGCTTCTGCTGATGCCTTTGACAATTCCTTTACCTCTTTTGTACTCAGCTTTTCTGCATCTGCCTTCTCCTTGATTTTCTTCATCAGTTGTTCAGCGACCTCTGCTTGACGACTGAATGCATCAGTAAGTTTTTCAGATGCGGAAGATACGTTCTTAGCCTGAGTATTATATATGGCCTGCAACTTGTCAATATCTCCCTTTACCTTGACGTCAACAGTAAGTCCCTTGATAAGTTCCGATGCAGCATCCTTGTAATCCTGCCTTACATCTGATATTGTACTCCTAAGTTCCTGCAACTTCTTCAATGATTCCTCATCGACGAAATCCTTCAATTTCAAATTTCCCATCACAAGTAATGTTTATATTCAACAATAACGCCATCCACCTTGGTACCTTCCTTATCGAACGAGTAGGTACCGTCACTCTTCCTGTACACAACGTACACACATCCGTCCAGCATGGCAGCTTTTTTTGCAAGCATGGCCACACGCTCATAGTCAGACATGATTTTCTTATTCTCGCAACCGCATCCCATCATTTATACCCACATTGTTTGAAAAAACGTTTCAAAAAAGGCTCGAGAAGTTGAAGTACAACATACTCTCTTGCGTCCTTTCCCAACATCAGAATGTCATTCCCGTATTTCCTTACTATGTCAGGACCATCAACGAATCCAACGGTATCAATCGAGAGAGTATCACCTGCAACAGATGCGCGGATACTTTCATGGAACGGACCGGTGATATACAAGTTAGGAACATCAACAGGCCTTGGAGGAAGATTCAGTCTCGGGCTTTTTATCGGAGGTGTTATCTTCTTTTTCCATGCTATATATCCGTCAGGATTGTTATGCCATATGGAGGTAGTCTCATGAAAATACGGATCATCAGAATAACCCGGCCTCAGACTGTCTGTATTACCGTCAAGACCAGAATATAGCTGTTCCCTTACAAGGTCTGCAATTTCTATATTGTTTTCCTGAAGGCAATCCATACATGACTTTTCAAATCCTGATGCAATTCTGTTTATCACATTCTCCAATTTCTCGAAATCAGCCATACATACAATTAAAATTAAAGCCGGACTTCCGCCCGGCTTAATCAACCAAAACCATCACTTATCAGCAGACTCACCGTCAGCATCCTTTACAGACTTACAAGCAATCCGGTCATACACGTCAGAAAGTTTCTTTCTTCGATTCTCCTCAGCAACTTTCTGCCAGATACAGGTCATGTGAGTATCAATGAATTTCTTTTTCGACATCATCTTGACCTGCTTTTCCACAAAATTGACTCCATCTACAATCATGACGCTTTGACCACCTTAACAAATTCAACCCATTTGACATCTTTCTCGTACAGAACAGAAGGTGATTTAACTGAAATCTCACCGTCACCAGGAGTAATTGTGAGATAACCGTCCTCATACGAAGCTGATGTAACCCCTTCAAATACCTCGGATGCACCTGAGGACAATGCAGTGGCAAATTCTGCAGTTCTGTCATAGCCACCGACACATTCAATAATCTTGAATTTGTTGCTTTCATTTTCAACCAACATGACCTCAGTCAATCCTTTAATAACATTCGCAGGATTGAAATCCAACTTCAAGTAGTCAAAGTTCAACTGGCTGTCTTCTGCATCCATGTGGCAGAAATTTACCGTCATACTTGACTTCGCACTGCTTGTGCTGAACGGTGTGGCACCTGGATATACTGTTGACATCGGAATTCCGGCAAGAATATCAGTTCCATCATTGTAACCGATAAGCATTCTGTTTGAATCCCAGAAGTACACATCCCATTCCTTGTTAGCACAACGCAACAGCTCAGCATTCAGAATTTCATCAAAACGAGGAAGCGTGAAAGTATCTGTCTGAGCGTTGAGGCCATTGTACTGGTTCGCTCCGTATCCCACAGCACTAACCTGAGCTTCACCACCATTCTTCGCATATTCAACGAATGTATGAATAGGATAAATTCTGCCTGGTCTGTCAGCATGACACTTTTTTTCCAACTCATCGGCAGTAATATTTGCCGGTAGTTTTACTCCATGCTCAACAAGTATTGCACCTTTTACCTTACCCCAGTCAACCTTGCAGGCCGAACCACCTGTATTCATTTCTGCGCTTTCGCACACTCTTGTATTTCTCATTACCTACAACTTTGATTTTTAACAATTAATTCCATCGAGCGTATATTTATGGCATCAATAGGCTCGCTCACTTCCTCTCCGGATTCCGTATAGGCTCCGTATCTGCCATACGAGTAGTTCTCAGAATATTCATGCGGAACGATACTGTCATAGTATATATCAAACCTCCCATCATTTCTAACTACCTCAATCAGCCTTTCATAAATTGGTCGAAGAATGTTGATGAATGAAGCATACAGACGCCGTTCATTGCTCCAGCTCTTCGTTGATGAACACGCTATAAGGATATTCAGTGAAACCTTTGAATAATAGTCCAGACTGTCTCTCTTCTCTGTAACAGGACAGAACAGTACGACAAGAGGGAACTTACGTTCTGATGTTGAAGGCACTTTGCTGTATTCATCAAGTTTATCCTTTACATACTGGGCCGAACCAAATATGTAGTTCAGTTCAGGATTCTTAACTTCCTCGAACCTGTCATTCTCGATGTCAGCAGGCATTACGATTGTAAGGTTCCCACTCATTTCCTTTACTACATCTCCAATAATCTCAACGATACCTTTCATAGATTGAACTGGTTAATCTTAATCAACATGTTTGTCTGTGTGACAAGGTCAATCGGGCAATTACCTTCACGCGCCCACTGGATGAACTTCACATTTTCAGAAACCATCCTGTTCCATGCAATTACCTGGGCATTGACAGGTGAAATGTACTCATTTGCACATTTCAGCCTGACATTCCCGGTTATTGTAGCTTCAGATGAAGCGTCACGCAGTATGTGGAACAGGACGAAATCAGCAAATGGCTCTTTCAGTCTGTTGCATACGGTTTCATACTTTGACGGCTCAGTATCTTCTTTTTCTTCATCATCAGACAAATCAAGGTAATCCATTGCATAACCTGCTTCTTTTTCCCCAAGCATGGCTTCGAGGAAAACAGGCTGCAACTCCTTAATGTATGCCTCTATATGACCTCTAACAGCCAAAGAATCGGCACCAGCAGTCTTTGACATTGAGGCGTTTTGAATATGACGAGGTCCTGAAACAAAATATGACACATCTATCAGCATGACAATTCCTTATTTTTTCTTCTTCGAAGCAGAAACTTTTTTCTCGTCCTGAACATCGGCTTCCTTATCATCCTCTGCAGCAATCTCCTTTGTGTCGGCCTGCTCAACATTTTTATTGTCCTCTTCTGGAACATCTTTAGCATCATCCACGTGTGAATCAAGTTCTGCCAGTCTGGCTTTCATTTCATCATTTTCCTTTTGTAAACTCTCATTCTTAGCAGAAAGCTCATCTATGACCTTCTGCTTGCTCTCTAATGCCTTTTCGACATCTTCCTCAGTAACAAGCCCAGCTTCCGAGACCGGGGTGATGGTAATCAACCCACGGCCAATACGGATACGCTGTTCTTTTATGACAGATTCAAGAGCCTTCTTATCTCCATTGATCAAATACATAAGCATCAGGCTTTAGTGATTGCTTCTTTCAATGCTGACAGACTTCCATAAGCGAATGCCCACGGCATATATACTGGGAAAATTACTTCTTCCTGAGCAATGAGTACAACTTCGTTCTGCAGCTTACTTTCAACGTCCTCAGCCCATTCAAGAGTCAAAGAGGTGTAATCAACAAGGGAAGCAGCCATATTGAAATCACCGATAAGATATTTCCCTGGCAGAATATTGTTGGTTTCGATAATAGGACGACCTGCAATATATTTCACACCGTTTACGGTAGTTATGATACCAAGATTACGACCAGTCGTGTCCTTCTCAGACTCAATAGCGTTCACAGTAATAGGATTCAAAGCAATTGCATTTGGAGTGTACTGAGCGTACGTCATTACAGCGAAACCAGTCTTGACAACATCCAAAGAGTTTGGCTCCTCTACGGATTTGAACGCACTATTACTTACCTTGAATGTCATTGATGCAGTAGAAGTCTCTTCCGAGTACGCAACGCCCTTCAATAGAATCTGACGGTCATTCATCTTGACCAACTGGTTTGCGCTGTTAAGAGCAGTAATTCCTGTGGCTCCTGTAAATGTGATTGTCATTCCGTCGAGAATCAAGTCCTGCGGATTTGTAAACTCTACAATCGTATCCTTGTTTGAGTTACATCCGGATACAGATTTGACGGAACCTGCAGTACCGCTGACAATGGAATCACTGATGATTTCCTCAATAGGATGCACCCCTGAATGGTTTACAATACCAAGCAGGTTTTCTCCATTTCCGTCACCAAACAGAATGTTCCAGTCTTCAGCATTGTATACAGCCTCAGGCAGCATCTTTAGAATGAATGACCGAATAAATACACGGCTCTTGAGCATTCTCTTTGACAGACGGATATGAGTACCAAGACGCTTCGTACCTGTCTGTTGTTCCTTCACTTTAATGCTGGATTCGGGAAGCTTTCCATTCTCAGTAACATAACGCGCATTTCTGTCAAAATCGTACACCTGTGTGAACGCAAGATTCGGGTACTTCGGATCTCCCTGCAATGTAGTGATAACATCACGCATATGGACACGCTTGTTGGCTACCTGCGAAACTACACGATTCTGCTGCTGAGTAGTAAGGTGGTCTCCTGTATAGTTATCTGTCATTGATACAATGTCCTTCAAACAGAAACCTTCAAACACACCCGACTTACGGCAATTACCAGACGCGAATTCCTTGAATTTCTCTGAATCAAGCATTTCGTTCAGTTTTTCATCAAACTTGTTGATAACTTCCATGCCGATACCTTTAGATTTCAGCTTCTCGATAGTCTCACCAAGACCTTTAACCGTTTTAATGAGTTCCTCGTTATCCTTAGCAAGCTGCTTGAACTTCTCATCATCATAGCCGTTCAGCTTTTCGTTAAGCCCCTTCAATTTGCTTTCCATATCTTCCGGAGAGATAACACCCTCCATCGCCTTGTTGATGACATTACACATCATCTGTGCGATGTTGTTCATAAATGTAGCCTGTTCCTGAGGAAGGCCGTCAGTCTTAAGACCAAAATCTGCAACTGTAAATTTCTTCATCTTCAATTAAAATTTTAATCATTATTACTAAATACCTCATTCAAAGGACCGAAGAAAGAAGTGCTTTCGGCGGCTTTTTTCTTAACATCATCATCCTCTTGCACCCCGTCAGTTTTATTCTGAGTGTCATTCAACGGCTCAGACTTTCCGGAGAAGATGTTTGTGCTATTATCCTGCAACAAGGCGTTACTTCTATATACTCTCCCATAACATGCCGGACAACGGACGTATGCCATGAAATTCTGTACTGATTTTTCTGTCAGTTCCTGTCCTTCAGACTTGACGGAATCAATAAGTGCAATGACATCAGCACGAACTTCCGGTTCCAGCTTGTCTATCTCCTGACTGACAATACGGTCAGTAAGCCATCTTGAATACATATTAGCATAATCAAGAACCTGCTGTGAGAATGTCACCTCATTCTGTGAATCATAGTCGAACTGATGGCCACAATGGGGACAAGTTACTACGTTACCTCCATTAATTGCTTTAAGAAGTAGATTCAATTCCATATCATATTGTTTTAATCGTTCTTCCGAATAATCGGTATTCCTGAACGCTTTCCGGACAAATTCAATGGCATCTTTCACCTGCTCCTGTGTACCCGATTTGAGGTTTACAAGGAATGTCTGAGGATTGCTCCCCCAACTTGTTAAAGTAGAATATTCGTACATCTTCCATTCAAGCACCTTACACGGGTCAGTCTCGTCACGCTTGATTGCTTTCACACCGATAGAGTGTTCAAGTGTTCTTCCATTCTCAGCATACAGCTTGTAATCCGCCAATGTATCACGTCCAATCTGCTTCTCAAGATTAAGCTGGCCAACCATGATTAGGTTTCCTTCTTTTTCTTCTCCGCTCAATGGAACGCCAAGCAACTGGTCTGTACGGTGATTCAGAAACCATCTCATCCTGCCGATATTTTCCTTCAACGTCTTGTTAAAGGAACCAGGCATGGAAATGTCGTTCTGTGAGTCTTTCACACCGATACCGTTCACAGCTACCGTTACGATACCCTTCTCATCCACATCATTCGCCTTCGTTCTGTACTGTAGGCTCTTGGTTTTCTCTTCCATTCTCAACTTCACTTTTTGTGTTAAGACTAATTACATTCTTTACTATCTCTCTCTCCTCGTCTGACATCTCGAACAAAGTCTTGTCAAACATAGGTTCTTCGAATCTGCTTTCCTTGATTTGCGCTCGCCAGTCATTGATACTGATGAGGCCGCTAAGGAACTGCTCCTTACATCTAGTATTAACCATTGTCTTGACTTCCTCAGCTTCCTTCAATCCCTGCTGCAGACAATCCACATCAGAAAAATCACAATCCAAGTAATAGCCACCTTCTTCAAGTCCAAGAAATGCAGTTAGTTGCTTGCAGAATTTCTTGGCCATCGGTATGATGGTAGATGTATATACAGCCTTTTCCGCTGTTGCCTGATTGCTGAATGTTGACTGGTCCTTACGCGGTACCAGAACTGAGGGGATACCGTATGCTCCGGCTATCTGAATAGCATCAGTCAAGGTTTCCTCAAATGGCTGCAACTCACTGATGGTAAGGTTTGTTCTTACGAATGACAAGGGAACGTCACTTAATCCATACGGAAGCCTACGTTGGTCCAGCCCGAATTTTCCAAAATGGCTGTCAAGTATTTCCTTCTTTTCATCTTCTGTCATTGCTGCAGTACCAGCTTCATCCTTCTTATTGGATACAAGGAACCCCAAACCACCACGTTTTACGTAAATCACGTTTCTCGCTTCATATACAGCAATAAGGTTGGATATAGGTTTCAGATGAGCGGCCAACCTGCTCTTTGATTTCAGGAACCCGTTTATTGACATATATTCAGGTGAGCCGTCACGGTCATGCCATATCTGATATGAAGGGATTTCCATCGTACTCACATATCCGTAATTCAGACGGTAACAACGGATAATATCATCTTCAGATGCTATTCCAAAGATTGGACTATTGACACTTCTGTTAGGCTCTACATTAACAAAATCAGCAGGAAGTTCCCAAAAGTTATCACACCATTTCCACTTTGGCTGGTCCTTGAATGTTTCTCCCATAGCAGCACGAAAGAAAGCATTGCCAGTGCACAGCTTATATACGAAGTGTGAATATATCAACTCGTTCCAGGACATAAGACAATTTGGCTTTGTGAGAATCTGGTTCATTCTCTTGTTTTCCCAGACCACGCTGTCGTCCTTTACCTTCTTCAATTGGAATCCGGAACCTGATATACGTGAAGCAATGTAATCAATCGGAAAGAATACTTCTGGAACAGAACGGAACAGTTCCATGTAATTATGACCGCAAACCAGTGGGGATACGAATAACTCATGCACGTCACAACGGTCAATATAACCACTATCTTTTACACCCTCCTTTGGTGTTGATATAGTCTGTGGCTCACTGGCCATTTTCAGACCGGCACAAGCTGGAAGTGTATCCTGTTTTATAATTGTATATCCCATAGTTTATCCTTATATGACAAAGATAAATTATGGGTATATACGATGTTGATTTTGCAAAAATCTTGCATTTTTCCTGTTTGGTTAAAATGCAAATAAATCACTATGTATCAATATATTGTAAATTAAACCAAGCTTACCCTAATTTTATGATGTGATATACCATACTGCACAAAAGAACTCTTAAACCATTGAATATTTATAAATACATACAAATAAAAGCAGACCGACAATCAGGCCTGCTTTCTTTTTTATAACCAAATTCTTTCTGAATAAAACATTTTAAGAAGTTTACGGCTATCAGAAATTCTGCTTTTCACAGTTCCCAATGGAATCCTTTTTATTTTTCCAATCTCATCATACGAATATCCTTTTGAATAAAGAATGACTTCATCACGTTTTATCCTCCCACATAATAGAATCTTATTTACTTCTTCAAGCATAATTTTAATGCTCACATCAACATCTGTAACATCAATTTCATCAATTGTTGCAATATCAATAAAACTTATAATTTTAGACCTATTATATTTAGTACAATAAAGGTTTTTCATTATCACATATCCCCATGAGCATATATCATGTTCTGGATTATACTTACCATAGTTCTCAAGCATTTTACATATCGTATCCATGACAATATCTTTTCTGTCATCTTCTATTCTAAAATAACGATAAGAGAACCTTAACAATAACGGATATAATGACACTATTTTAGAATAGTATTCAGATTTCTTCATATTTACCTCCTCTTATCACATGTAAATGGATATTATTTGTAACAGTTCTTCCGGATACTTCGCATTGCTCCTTTGCACTATCCAAAAGTTTCTGGATTTTTGTATCGATTTCAAAATTCATCTCTATCTTTTTCATCATCACACTAAGTTGAGAACATATCATTTCAAGTTCGTTTATACGTTGACTCAATACTTCAAATGATTGAGTTTTAGCAATGTTTCTACCCATAATCTATAATTCTAAAACGTATATAATATTCTATATAAATGCTTATTGACTTTATTCTTATAACAGTTTGACAGCCTTTTTCAAGTCAAATCCTTCCTGATATAGTGCGATGATAAACCGTCTTCCTTTTTCAGTCCAAACCGTATATATACTTGTACCTGTAGAACCGTCAGAACGTGTATAAGTCTGTGTACGTGTTGCATGTAATCCCCATGTAGAATACGGAGAACGCAAAATCCACTGACCTGACTGGCGGTATATTACCCCTATCTCTTTGAGTTTTTTATGCAATTTCTCCGCATCCATACCTATCTGCTTTGCGACCTGCGTAGTAGTCAATGTATTCACAGACTGCAGACAATCCTCATAATACTTTACTTTAGGAGCTGACTGCTTTATTTCAGTTGTCAAATAGTTGTTCTGCTGTTCAAGCATGGCTTTTTCTTGCCTTGTCTGTTCAAGACGCTTGTTTAAGACTTGCATAGCATAAGCTATCGCTTCATCATCATTGCTTACGGTGGTTACGCCTGTTCGCATGAGTTCTTCTATCTTCATATCCACCCATACTGCCAAATCTGAATTTAGCTTTTGAGCGACACGGATAGCAACAAGACGATGCGCCCATGTCCTGGATTATCACCACCACGCTTAACTATCAGTAAATCAGCCAAACTATAATTTTGTAGTTTGGTTAGAGAATTACAATAATCTCTGATTTCTTGCGAGTTAATTATGTTGGTTAAATTCTTGTTTGGATATGGTTTTGCCATAGCCGTTAAATTAACCATAACATCATTGCCTCTTTCAAAAGAGATTTGATTACCTTTGTAATCGAAATTGATAATTGAAGTATTCATTTTATTATTGATTTTATGTAAGTGGGTGCTACTAACGCCCACTTACTTTGTTTATATTAAGCTATTCTTATTAGGTTTGCGATTTTAAAGCACCGCCATTCTTCTTTGACAGTATCATAATAGGTCTGTATGCTATCATTCTTCTTCCTGTTGTCTGTTCCAGCAATAGCAGGTATCTTGTCGCTTGCAAGTGTTCCCCACGCCTCACGGACTTCACCGTTTATCTTCTGAAAGTAGAACTTTACTATACGTTTGTTCAACTCTTGTTTCAGTTTTGCATTGAGCCATGCTTGCTTTAATGCTTCTCCCATGCTGAAACCGTACTTCTTTACAAACATCCATGCCATACGCATGATTGAACTTAACTGAGTTTTGAATGTTGTTGCCATAGTCTTTATGTTTAATTGTTATCACTTATTATTTGATGATGCAAATATATTAGATAAAGCTAATATAGCAATACAAAATATTAGGTTTAACTAATAATTAACATAATAGAATTATAAAGTTAAACTAATAAAAGCACATAATAAAGTAGATATATCTAATATTTTTTGGCCATTTATAATTTAAATGATACCTTTGCGATGTAATTTAAAACTTATACATTATGAATATTAAAGAGCAAATTCAAAGAAGAGGTTTCACCATTAGTCAAGTAGCCGCATTAATGACTAATAAAAAAGGAGAGAAAGGCATAACTCAATCATCTCTATCACAAATAATAAATGGTAATCCGTCTTTAGATAAACTAAAAGAAATAGCTTCTATTATTGGCATTTCTGTATCTGAATTGTTACAAGACGAAACAACCAATATTATAATTTGCCCTAACTGTGGAGCGAAACTCGAATTAAAGAAAGTAGAGGATTGATAAATAATTTTCCTAATTTCCTTTCGCGCATAAACTATATTTTTATGCCTAAAATATAATCTTATGGCAAATACAGAATTAAGAATTAAAGAACTATGTAAGGAACGGGGTATAACTCAAGCACAACTTGCTGATAAATTAGGCATACAGGCTGTTTCATTTTCACAAGCTGTTTCTCGTAATAAATTTAATATGGATAGGCTATCAGAAATTGCAGATGCGTTGGGGGTTGAAATCCCTGAACTCTTTGATAAACCTAAAGAAGGAGTTATACACTGCCCTCATTGTGGGAAGAGTATCAATATCAAGGTAGAATAGCACTATGGATTTACGAATTATAGTTATTAACATCAAAGAGAAAATTAAAAATGCAAATACACGGCTCTTTCATCAGGCCAGTACTGCCAAGAGAGGACTGGAGTACTTTCTCGAAAGTACCGGAGTACTGCCAAGAAAGTACTGGAGTACTGCCAAGAAAGTACTGGCAAACTGACTTACTATATCGATACACTTATACGCAATGCATCCAATACAGGAAATAAAAAGCCCCGTTCCATTGTTGGTTCGGGGCACATTTGTCTTAATAAACGGTCTCGCCTCACGGCGGTACATTATCCTTAAAATGTGGCTGCGGAAAGTTCTTTAGAAATCCTTTCCACTGCTACACGTATTTTGTCATACTGTTTTTGTCCGGCGTTGGTTACTCCTGATGTATATTGACGCATCAAAGACGGATTTATACCAGCCAATTCCGCAACTTTCGTTACGTTCAGAAAAGAGAAATAATCAAAGAAGGACTGCATATCATATTTGTAGGTAAACTCCAGTTCCGGCACTTCTTTGCCTTCTTCCTCCTGCATTTCTTTTATTTCCTGATACGCTTTCATCATATCCTCTTTGGCAGCTTCTGCCGTATCTCCAAAGCCAGATAATCCGAAACCGGGCAAATCTTCCTCCACATAGCAAGAATAATGCCCGTCCTTTGCCTTTTCCATAATTGCCGTAACTTTCATACTTCCTCTTTTTTAGTAAAAGGGGTACGGCATTATGCCGCCCCCAATTGTCTCAACAAAAAACATCTTCCAACCATGAAGTGCAAAAAGGTTGGGGGATTATTCCCCCAAAAGAACCTTTCTTGCTTTACGTTCCATCCCGGTAGGTACTTCCTGTTTGCCGTGCCTTGACAAAGCAAACTTGTTTCCCGTCTTGGGACTGTACCAAATATCGTGGTTAGCCCCGTGCCTGAGAACGTAACAACCTGCTGCGGTCAATTCCGCAAAAAACTGATTGTACTTCATAATTTAAAAGACCGTTTATTTATTAAGACATTGCAAAGATAGCGTTTTTGCTATAATATTCCAAATAGAAACATAACATTTTTGCTATATTTTTATTTCTTATATTAACTAACATATGATTTTATCAATGTATACGCTATACCGCTCAATAGAGCACTGGCTCCACTTATATTTTCATCATTGTAGTCAAGAACTTCAGTTATGAATGCCATATACTCATCATTTTCCATACCGGTCTCAGAAAGCAGGAAGTATGACTTGATGAAATCGGATGTAGCAGCTATTCTCTTATCCATATCCTGATATTCCTTCTTAATCCTTACTTCCGGAAGCGTATTTCTCAGTTCCCTTGCCATTTGGTAATATGCAGGTGACGATTCCACGATGTACGTTCCTGCATCATGTGAACATATAACAGACTTCATCTCTTCGAGTGATACAGTTTCACGCATTACGAGGTCAAGAACATGCCATTTTTCTCCACACCTTGCAACCTGACACATATAGAACTTTCCTCCAACATTCGGCATGATGTACACTATCTTCTGTGAATACTGATACTCGACTGAAGGATTGAAGAATCCGAACACGCTTCTGTCAGAATACATGTTGCGTTTACGACGGCTCGAGAACTGGGAATACTCCTCGTACATGATGTCATGTACAACATATCTCAAAGTATCGGTAAGGTGCCCGTGTTCCTCATAGGATTGTTTCGTTACGCTGTCCTTTATCTTTGTCTTGAGGATTGCACCATTAGCATCCTTCTGTACGCTCTGGTAGTCCTCGATTGATACCCTGCAACTATCGTCTATGCTTATGCTGAGGCCGGGCAATGATTTCTCAAAAACAGCATTGACAAACTCACCGGTCATGGATACGGACGGGTTCCTGTTACCCACCTTATCCTCAACAATCCAGTTGTCTTTCTTCAACGTGTCAATAAACAGGTCCATGAATGAACGCTTCTCATCGTCGATAGTGTTGGCGGATTTTGCTGAGGCATCACCATGAAGGTAGATTTTACCGTCATATCCTAACTCCTGCAGTCGCTTTGATACAAGTTTCGCGGCTCTTCTTGCGCTGTTGTTCGGGCTTTCAGCTGTGGTCTCGGCAATCTGGTACATATCCTTACCTTTGCTCAAGTCTGCCTGCCAGTAGCCGACAGATATGTACGGTAATACGTTACTATCGACAGAAAGATGAATCGGCAATCCAGGTATGTAACTGTATTCACCGCTGTTCTTTCCTACATTGAACGAGCCGAGGAACTCGTTTCCGGTCTTAATTACACCCCACTCTCCCAACGCATACACGTTGTAGTAGTCCGGGTCATGAATACGGTCATGCTCGAAGTCCATCACACACTGCTCATCGTAATATCCATACGTTCCATCCGGTGAACCGACAACCCAGAAGTTATTCAGGTATGTTGTCTGTATAACTACCATATTTGGAGGATACTCCTCAATTTCCTTAGTTACAGGATTCACTATTGAGCGCCCCTCGTTCATCTTTAAAGACTTCACCTTTGTCAGCTCTGCCGGTATTATCCGGCCGCCAATTTCTACAACCATAGGAACATCATGCAGTTTCTCGTTGTCAAGCCAGTCCTTCTTTATCCAGTGCGTTTCACTGATAGGGTTGAAGTCGGCAATAATCTGCTGCCCCTTCTTACCACGCAGACGTTTACGTATCTGCTTCAAGTCGGCATACTCAAACTCTGACAACTCCTCAAGCTGTACCCTTTTGTAGTTACTGATACCCTTAATCTTTTCCGGATCATCCAAACCTGAGAAGTCAATCTTCGCGCCGTTATACAGGCAACGAATTACATTTTGGTTGAACTTGAAGTATTGTGTAATTCCTAACAATGATGCCGCTACCTTGTAATCCTCATATATGGTTTTGCTGATGGATGCTCCGACCTTTCTCATCACAAGAGTATTCTCACCGTCCTGCAATGTCTGTATCAGCACGCACTGTGCTACGCTGAAAGACTTGCTCGATGATGAACCACCATACAGGATGATGAATCGAAGTGTGGCATCATTCAGATATTTCAGCAGGTAAAATGCATTCGGATTGAGTTTCTTGTGATTTATGAGCATAAATGTTCTATTTTTTAGAATTATGAGAGTATTTTTTGTATAACCTCCGTATTTTTTCTAATACAATCGTTCTATTTTTTAGAATTTACTCCTCTTCTTGGTCAAAACCTATACGAATTTCATTGATATTTCCACCTTGATTACCTCCGATGGAAATCTGTTGTGGCGCGTTCCATCCGTTCATGGAAGCAAGCAGTTTAGCAGCTTCAACCTTACCGTTGAACTCATAGCTTACCTTACCCTTGTCATTGCTTATCTTCTTCATGGCATTTCTCACACGCTTCGGCATCTGGCTGGGAGATTTCAACTTTATCTTTCCTGTTACAGGATCTACAAGATACAAATCGTTCGGGTCCATCATGACAATATCCATGAGAACCTTTTCCACCTTATCACGGCTAATTTTCGATGCTTCTGCACGTTGGGCCCTCAATTCGTCTATCCTTGCTGCAACCTTGTTACTTGCCAGCATCCGGCTTGCATTGCTCCATATCGTCTCAGGCTGCATCTTTGATGCGTCATAGGCCATCCTGTATGCTTCACTTGCATTACCGTCACAGTCAAGGTAATAATTGCAGAACTTTTCCTGTTTTTCGGTCAATTTCCTGTTGTTCATAGGCTAATGGTTATTAATGCCGACGATGCAGATTACCTGTTTCCGGTCTTTCAGCAAATCGTAGGCTGCTGTTAATGTACTTCCTGTCGTGCAGATGTCATCAAAGAGTATTACTCTCTGTTCCTTAATTGGCCGGAGAAGATAAAACTCAGGATTGATACGTGTCCTGTTGAGGCACTGCATTGCAGATTCATAGAATTTTATTTTCACCCCCTGGGCAATTTTTTGGCAAATATCAGTGGCGAAATGGTACTCTGTGATGTGCCTGCGCTTCGGTGTGGTAATTATGCACCATTCATCGTCCGGCCGTATCAATGAAAGTATCAGTTCCGTAGCGGCTTCCGAAATGACTTCTGCACACTCACCCGAACTCTTGATTTCCTCAAATTGGATTCCATCCTTTGTCCTTGCAAACAGGGATATGTAATAAAACCCGCCCTTACGGTGGATTCTTACTTTAGGCTGCATGTTGCATAACCTTTCGTATTTCCTCCAGCCGCGGGCGGGTTTGTCCCAGTCATCAATCCTTATCTTTCTACCTTTCCTCACAGCCAAAAACCTTTGCTATCCCTTTACTGACTGAGGTGTAATTCAAAGGTACTGAAAAAATACCTTCATCGACAGATTGTACAGGATTGTCGAATTCTCTCTTTTCGGAAACACACTGAATATCAACGCCATTGTATTTCCTTACTTCTTCCGCAAATTGAAGTATTGTACAAGATTCAGGATTGACAATGTTTACCAGCTTCTTGTCAGAACCTATCGCATATATCAACCCGTCCACCACATCATCTATGTAGGTGAAGCACCTGGTGTTCATTCCTCCATTATACAGACTGACCTTTTCCGAATTCATGAGAGCATAGAGAAGAGTCCCTTTCCGCTGGTCAAGTCCGTACACGTTATGAAGGCGTACACCAGTCGCATTCCTACAATAAATTGAAGCATAGACTTCATCAAAATGTTTGCTTACACCGTACATACTTGTCGTGTTGCATGGATTTGCGGTGGAAGAACTTGCATACACCAGTTTCACACCGAAGCGCGTACATCCGTCAGCTATCGCAACGAATGAATCAATGTTGTCACGAAGTATTTTTTCATGATCCGAATTGAAAACGCTGGTCTGTGCGGCAAGATGTATAACAGCATCAATTCCACCCCCGGCCAGAAGGCATGGAACGCCGGCAGCTTCAGTTCCACACACACGGTCGATTCCGACCACTTCAACACCACGATTTCTCAGACTCTTGCAGAGGGCTTTACCTATAAAGCCTTCACTGCCGGTTACGACAATTTTCATCATCACAATTTGTTAAGAATTTTACATAAAACATTCAGTATGTTACCCAGTAACATCACTATTATTATCAGAAGTGCTGTATCCTGCTCAACCATCCCGATGGAATAGCAGAACAGGACAGCCACAATCATAAATATTACTCCTTTGGACTGATAATGTTCCATCAGGACTTGATATTCAGTTCATACTCATATCTGCTGACTGTCTTGTATCCGGTAACAAGTACACGTTCACCGGAATACAGGCCGGATATGGTGTTCTCAATCACATCAAGAGAAACACGTTCATCAAACTTCAGGAACACCCTTCCTGGCACTCCGCCAGCGACGAATGAGACAAAATAATATGTTCCACGCTCCCAGTAGAACACATATAGGATGAGAAATGAAACTACCACAGAGGACAGATAAACCCAACTTGACGGTACATTAAAATCTCCTAAAATTATCAATGATGATAATACCATTGATACAATTGCCCACTCTAACAGATTAATGAGCAGGCCTACGACTTGTTTTTTCTTTGCTTTCATAAATCAATTTTTGCCAGTTAATAATTCAAAATCATACATTAATGCTGTTCATTTACTGCAGTGCTTCGCATATTTTCTCTATGCATTCAGTATTTTCTTCGTTTAACCATTCCTTGGCCACATTCCACGCAATACTTTTACTCGCTTTGAAATTATCAATTCGAATACTATGGTGAGACAATTTTCCTTCTGTCGGTTTCAATCCGGAATCATGCAATTCACATAATCTCTTTTATGTCCATAATTCAGTCCTCCTTTATTCTTTCCTTCAATTCGGAAATATGGTTTGCTATCTCATTTATGGCTTCATCCCATGGAATCTCACCTAAATGTTTTAAGCAGGCATTCCAACCAGCTAAAAATCCCTCGCTAAACTCATCTGCACAGCAATCTTCATCACAGTCATGTGCTATGTTATCTCCATCGCAAAATCTACAATAAGCACGTTCTTCACAAGCATACTTTCCGTTACACTGATAATGATCGTGAACGGCTTCCCTAAGCATTTCTTCCTTTCTTGTCATATTCATTTCTCCTTTCCACCTATCCCAGCAGCCACCACATGACTGCCAGGAACAGGTAATATAGTTTTGTTTTACTCATTTCCATTCATTTTCTTATCCATCCATTCAACAGCATCCTGTATGGATGAAACCTTTTTAAACTCACGTGTAACGCAGAACGTCATGTACTCACAGATAATTTCTCCCACATCATTAAAGTAAATGTTGTATGCTCCAGTGCTATTTGCTCCAGTACACGGTATCTCAAGTTCCAAAGCCTTCAATGCTTTTTCAGCATCACAAGTGAAGTAAGCATATATATCATGCGAAACCTCCTTGCATCCGGTTAATTTGACAATGTTTGCCATATCACTTTTTTGTTTTTAAATGTTTTCTGTATTTCACTGGTATAAATCGTTTGAGTTCCGGAAGCGAAGTAGAAACAATGTGCATCCATGCGTTCCACCTTTGTCCGTCATGGTCTCTTGACGGTATCGAGCAGATTTGTCCGTAACAAGTTCCGTTCTTTCCTTCAGCCTTGCATTTCACACAGCATCCTTCACATTCGGATGAAAGATGGCAAAGGATGCAAGCCTGTTCTTTACTAATTCCATAATCCAGATTTAAGGACAATTGAGTTTCTTTCATTTATTATTAGCAGTTAAACCAATCATCATATACATTCTCCCAATCATCTAAAAGACCAACTCTCAATCCATAAGCATTATAGCACATTTCTACAGTTTCTTTTGGAGGTAGATAGCGTCCGTCACTTAGCATTATAAATCCATCGTTTACTTGCTGTTGTAACAACTCCATATCTACTGGCATAACTTCATCTGGAAATAAAACAACATTTCCTCTGCTTGTCTGATAACTTACTCTCGGTATCTCATAGTGTCCTTTTTGTCCGGTAAGTAACGAACAGATTCCTATTTCCCCGGCTATAAGGCGAACCTCTGTAAGAGGTGAATTTATTACCATGAAATATGCGTTTTCATCATTTTGAAAATGATTTACCAGTCTACTTATTTTCCCCTCATCGCAGTTTTCTATTCGCATGTCAAATCTGTATCCTAAGTCATCATGAGTTTGTATATAATTACGAACTTTTCCCCAAGTTCTTACAGATAAAAATTTTGGTGAAGGTAAAGAAAGGAATTTTTCTGTTCCGTCATCGTATTTAAGTTCATACTGAACGTATTTCCTACGGTTTTGCATAAGATACATATCCGTTATATCAAAGCTTTCGTCATATCCTTTTTCCGTAGAGTATTCTTCAATGACAACACTTTCACTTGCAGATATTTCATCCACAATCTTTTGAAACTCTTCCTTCGCATTACACAACAAGTTACCTGTATTCATCTTATCCTGCATAGGTATCTGTGCTAAAAGCTTTATGGGATAATTTCTTTTTGTATTGTCATAACACATATTTTCCACAATGCCACAGTTTACTTGACCGCATCTCTCACGGAAAAATTTCATTGTGCGAAGAACATCCTGATTGCTTAGTTTAGTTGGCTGAGTAACAAACAGAATATATCCTACCTTCACATTGTTTAGAAGTTCTATGTGTACGTTTGTAACGCTTGGAGGTGTGTCAATCAAAACAAAATCTGGATTTATTAAACGCAATTTCTTTTTAGCTAAACCAAGGTACTGTCTTACCATTGATTTCTCCAAATAAATGAACTTATCAAACATATTACCAGAAGAATGTATCCATATATTCTCTTGTGGATGCTCTCCTTCAAATTCTGTATTCATAGACGGAGTGTTGATGTCTGCATCTATTATGAACACCTTCTTTCCATGTTTAGCAAGAAGCCTTGCTATATTGGCAGTAGTCGTAGTTTTCCCAACACCACCTTTACCTGAGTATATTATTACTGCTTTCATTGATTATTTCTCCTTCTTTCAACTAATAATTCCAATCGTTTCTCACACTCTGCACATTCGAGTTTCTTTCGCTCAAGTTTCTCGCGGAACTTAACCAGCTCCTCGTCCGTATTCTCGTCAAAGAACAGATTATTCTGGCGGTTGTACTCTATGTATTCATTCATCCTGCGTTCTGCTTTCGTTATCTGGGCTTTTGCGGATATAAGTTTACTAAGACAGCCGTTAACCTCCATAGATTCTCCAGAACGCTTGTCATAGAAGTACAGGCTTGTAGATACAATCTGTTTGGGGTATTGGCACTGTAATTTCGCCATCCTCCATCTGATTACCCATTGGTACCGGAAATACATCTCACTGGGAAGATTGTAGTGATATAAGCTTACTTGTTTTTCTGCATATCCGTAGTAAATAGTTACTTCAACCCATTGCTCAATCTTCAGTTCCCTTTCAGCTTTGGCCAAATCCTTAGCCATCTGGAACAAGTCATCCATACTTTCCTGCTTTCCCATATCATTCAAATTTCAATTCAAGTTGTGAGTAAGGTTCTTTATACTCAGGATTTGAAAAAAGGAAAGCATTTCTAAGCGCCTCTGAGATTCTTTCACTCATGTCCTTAGAAACATTGTTCTTGTCAGCTTCTCTGTTAATCAGCAAGCATCTTTCAAGGCTGCCATTGATAGGCTTCTCGTCGATGAACAGGCTGTACTCAGTAAATATCCGGTTCTGACTTTTCCCATCAGCCATTTCTTCATCCGTCTGGTACCTTTCAATCACGGTGTCTTGAATCGTTCTCAGACATCTTTGCCCACGGTCACTTCTGCAACCCTGTGCATCATTCTCGAACATTACTGATAAGGCACGTTTTTTTCGAACATTACCTATTCTAGACCATCCATAATAGACTTTTAACTTTCCCATCTCACTTATTAATTACTATTGCTATAGTTTTAGTTCCAGTTCCGCTTTCCTTGAAAGTGCCTTCTTCAATCTCGAATTTCTTCCCTCCATTATCCTCCAGCCATTGTCTGAAATCCTTACACTCAGATTCACTTCCAAATTCCCAGTGAGGACCAGTTATTGCAGCCAGGACACCGCCGGGATTTAAACACTCATACATACGCCTTACATGCCGAATGTCCTGATTTTTACTGAATGGTGGATTTGCTATAATCTTATCATACTGTGCAATATCACACTTCGTGAAGTCATCTCCAAGAATACGTATATTATCCTTTTTCGATAGAATTTCTTTATTCTCAGGCATAAGTTCATAGCAATCTACAATTACGTCCGGACAGCTTCGATGAATCGCATCTATGATAGCACCAGTACCAGCACTGGGTTCCAGAACCTTTTCATCATCGTGCACACCACCGGCCAACATAACCAGCCAGTCGGCTACTTCTGGAGGTGTTGCAAAAAACTGGAAGTCCTGCTGTAAATTGCACCGCTTACCTTCATGAAGAATATTGAATACTCGTTCTGCATTAAATGGAAATGTAAATCCTTGCACCTTGCCACCCATCCAGCTACCTCCGGCTTCTTCAATCCATTTCTTTGCTTCAGCATAGGACTTCTTATTAAATTGTACTTGAGGAAGTTTTAAAACATTGTCCTCAAGCGTGCAGTGCATGAGGATTTCCTCCACACTCCATTTACTTTCAGAATCATCCTTATTGCGCTTGTTGTTCTGCTCCAGTTCGTCACACCCCAACAGACGGTTCAACGACTTCTGTACTTTCACACTTATTTCTGCCATCCTTGACATCCATTGCAGGATTGCAGTCATAAACTCCAAATCCACATGTCCGGTCTCATCGTAAATGTTTTCCCGGTCTATCAATTCCGGAAGGTTATCCATGAACATGAAGCTACCATACAACGCTTCGATTAAATTCTTTTTTCTGCTCGTCATAACTTTTCTGTAAATAAATTCTTGTAGTATCAATACTTCCGTGTCCCAATAGGTCAGCCAACTGTACCACATCATTGTTTTTTTTCAGATACATTTTTGCAAAGAAATGCCGGAAAGCATGAGGATGCATCTTGCTTCTATCTATTCCGCACTTATCGCCCCAGTCTTTCATTGACTGGCACAAGCTCCGCTGTGTCAGCCTTCCGCACTTACCAACTGCTACATATCCAGTCTTGTGACTCTCCTTTACGTATGCTTTTACTTCCGCCTGTAGCTGCCTGCTGAAAAAGAACCTCCGGTACTTGTTTCCCTTTCCCTTTAGAGTGACTTCACCGGAAAGGATGTCCTCCCATTTGAATTGGAAGAACTCGCTTACCCTCGCCCCGGTTGTAGCCAGTATCTTGATGAAGAAGTACCTGTCCCTGTTAGGACAAGTTTTCAAATACTCAAGCAGCCTGTTGTATTCGGCTTCCGTCGGAACATTCTCCGTATTCAACTCCTTCTTGAACTTTGGGCGCTTCAACTCTATCGGCTTCTTCATCCATTTGCTGAAACGTTCAAGTGCGGTAATTCGTAGGCGTATTGTTCTGGGAGACAATCCCTCATCCTCTAGCATCCGTACAAAACGCTTGTAATTGTCAACTGATACCTCGTTGGCGTATTCGAAATATTTCTTAATTGAAAATGAATATATTTCAATAGTGTGTGGAGAGTAATCTTCATCCTGCGTAAGGTAATACACAAATTCATTCATCAGTTTCATGTTCTTTTCAGAAACATCGCTTAGCTTCTCCAGAGGTTTAACTGATTTCTCCTTTCGTGTGCGTGAATATCCAATACCAAGAAAATTAAGGAACCCACATAGAGCATCTTTAATGTATGGCTTATCAGATAATTCAACTGCATTTTCTCTGATATAAGCCTTGTATCCTTTACGGTTCACCTGATAATCACTTTCAAGGAATATATAATCCGCAAATCGAAATGTTCGCGCATTTTAAAACGAAAAGTTCATTTCACAAAACGAAAGGTATAATTTAAAGCACTCTTTATTCCATTTCTACAAGGCATTTATAGGACAAAAATAACAGAAAAATCACTTGCAAATATCAGCAAAAATTGCTATCTTTACATAGTTAAATTGAGGTCGTTTACCCTCAAATCAGTTCAGTTCTGTATCCCCCTACCCTATCAATATTCTAAAAAATTTCGACCGGCTTCGCCGGTATTTGAACACCTTTTAAACGGGATTCGGAAACCATCCGAATCCCGTTCTTTCGTTTTAGTCGCTTCGCTCCACGCTTTGGCGCTTTGCGCTTACGCCACCTCGCGTATCGCCTTGTACGCTGCCACGCTTTGCGCCCGGACGATTTTGCCGCGGAAGGCCAGACGCGAGCCGACATACGCACTCGTATACGAAGCATCGTTATGCGCATGCGCATGCGACACACCGCCATTCGCATACGCATTGTAGCACCCGCGATAGACCACACGGACGGTGGCTGTACTTACATAGTAAATATCAGTATAGTAAGTAGATGATGATCCGTTCAGGTTGCCCACCGGAACAATATCCATGTACTTGCCATGCGCTACACCTGTAATCCACTGACCGCTGTCCTTCTTGCCCTGTACCATACGGATACTGCCGTCAGGCATCCAAATACGCCATTTGCCCTGGTTGCCGCTGTCATTCGGCAGGTCCACACCGTCCATCATATCATACTTGTTGCCGTAGATGTCCTCGTAACCGATACAGCAGATGTTGTTCACCTGCACAACCATTGCCTGACCGTACTCGTCCCGGCTCTTATACCAGGCATACTGGTGAACCAGATTTTCAATCAATGAATTCGTGATCTTGTTATCAATAGCGTACGCTTCGTCATAGCCGATAGTGTCTGTCATTCCGCGGCCGGACGTACCGCCAGTTATCCGGTTATAACTATGTTGTCCGGCACCGCACTGTTCCTGCATGTCACGACGACCGTAACGCGCATAGCTCAGGTTCGCAATACGGCTGTGCATCAGTGCATCTATCTGCTGCATACCACGCTGCTGGCTGTAGTAGTGGAAGTCTGTCCACGTCATACTGCCGGCAGTATAATTGCCGGTTATACACGCACGAAGCTTACTGCCCACTACTGAACTGCCCACAACGGCACACAGATGCTCATCGTTAGCGACCCAATCAGGCTCCATATCCTCGATCTTGTCCGAGTTTGAAAGCACCACGCAGTCGAACTCCGCCGTATTCAGGATGGAGAAGTGCAGGGCCGTCGCACGTTCCGGAACGTCGGATATCAGATACATGCCCGCCTCGAATCGCAGGCCGATGGTAGGAACTACGATACTCTTCAGCACATTGCCGTCCGTATCCGTGAAGATGCTGCCGATAAGCCCGGTACCGGGAACGCTCGGGAAGCGCACACGCTTGTAGCCGGACACGTCCACCTTACATACCGAATAAGACTTGTCCGTGGTATAGGATTCCTTCAGCGTGGGCTTACCGCTCATGATCTTCCGTTCACCCAGCCAGCCGCCCGGGGTCTCCTTGATAGCATCCAGCGTCAGTACTGTCGAGTCCGGAACCGGGGGCATTTCGTCTTTAGGATAGCTGCTGTAGCAGGAATATTTTTTGTTATTAAGGTAGTCATTGACACCCTTGCTCCAGAAGAAAGGCTCGAACATCATCCAGTCACCCTCGCTCCCGTCAAGCTTCGCCACCGTGCAGTCGTTCATATCTTCCGCATCGGCATAGAAGTTCGAGCTTTCGTCATGCAGGGGGAAATAGGTCATCTCCCCGTCTGGGTTGTTCACCTCCACCTGCTGTCCGGCTACCGTCTCCTTACGGCTCGTAGGCATCTTGGTTATTTTGGCCAATACGCGGTGACGTAGTTTGAAAATGGCATTCACATGCCCGCTCATTTTGTACGCATTCCCGAACTTGTATCCGGTCCTGTTGTCCAGGTTTGAAATATTGGCATCGTCGGTCACGCTGTCGTCAAACTCGATCATCGTATAGGGCGGCTGCTTGATGGTCAGTTCCGGATAACGGGCGGCATACTTCTCCAGTTCCTCATCAGCCAGATACTTCGTCAGGGTCAGCTTGCCCCTCAGTCCCGAATGCCGGTCATCCACGGCACCCGTCTGCGTATACGTTCCGTAGTCGTAATACTTCTTCAGCAGGGTTCCGTCATCTTCCCGGTCTATCTCCAGCACGAAGCGCTCCAGCTTGCCGCTGCCGTTCAGTTTGGCCTGGTGCAGGCGTTCCAGCATGGCGAACCCGTCGATGCCGGGGCAGTTGGTGTAGCGGTAGCCCCGCACATTATTGATGCCTTCCAGTATCAGGCCACTGTCGGACAGCTTGGTCAGATATTCCAGGAACAGTTCCTCAATCGTGTCCGGCAGGCATAACTGCACAACGGGCGCACCGGTGGCCAGCTTCACGCGGGTCAGCCCCGTACCTCTCACGTCCAGTTTCTTCAGTCGCCCCTGCCAGCTCAGGTCCAAGGTGGCCACGTTTCCGTTGTCCCCGTTCCGGGCCAGCAGGTTATTCCGCATGTTCACCTCTTCCAGCAGCAGCATCCCGTTGGTCGAAGCCATGAACGAGCCGTTCCGGTACCCGCTGGCTTTCTCCACGCTCATGTCCAGTTTTACCAACGAGGTCAGCAGACCGAAGTTGAAACCGATGGCGAACGCATCCTCATGCCACACCAGCTCCTTGATTTTGGCTGCGCCCACAATCTTCAGCGGGTCGTTCTCACCGAAGGCACGGACCAGCTGCAGGGAATGGAGCACGTCCGCATCCACCACACCGCTGTCAGCCTGTACGCCGTTGCTGGTAGATAACTGCACACGGTACGGGATGGTCAGCCGGTACTGCATCGGTTTCAGCTTATAAGCCTTGTCCAGCGATGCCGTACTCTGGTAGAACTGGGCACCCAGTGTAGATACATAGCCGTATTCCACCTGCTTCAGGTCGTACCGGCGCTGGATGAAGTAGTTACGGTGCGCTTTCAACGAACCCTTCAGACCGTAGATCTGCGGATAGGTCTGTTTCGCGCCGTCCGCACCCACCGGCATTTCGTTCAGGAACGGATACACATACTTGAATATGCCGGACTTGTTATACAGGCGCGAGCACCACTTCTTCATCTGCTCGGTATCGAAGTGGTCAATGGCTTTCTGAATGCTGAAGGCACTCATGAAGCTGGTACCGCCGTTCACACCCCTGGTCATCACTTCCTCCAGCAGATTGCCCATATTGCCCAGTATCAGGTTCCACAGCCAGCTGTTGTGTCCCTGCATCACGTAGGCACCGTCGCGCTTCGTCTGCCGGTTGTCGTCATACTTCCCGGTCAGGAACGACTTGTTGTCCGAACCCAGCTGGCAGTCCCCGTCGTAATAGGTTATCCACCACATCACACCGTCCCACGTCCGCACCAGCATGTTTTTTGCCAGCTGGTCCACGCCCAGGTTGAACTGCACATACAGGTAGTAGGCAGCCAGGTTGGGCAGGTTGAAATACTTCCCGGCTTCCTTCCTGAAGGTCGGGCTCACCCATTTCGCGGTCGGGAACCTGTTGCCGTCATCCTCATAGTCCACCCCCTCGAAGGTGTGCGTTTCTTTGTTGTATGTCAGGTTCTTACCGGCAGGCGTTTCCTTCACGCATCTGTACAGGAAGCCCATCATGCGGTCCAGGGCCTTGTACATCTTGTCATATTTGTCACCGGTGCCCAAGTGTTCCTTGATGTTTGGTTCTTCTTCGGCATCGCCACCGCCGTCGTTCCAGAACACGTCTTTCGGGTGGTTGAACTCGAAACCGCCGTCAAAGTTGAAATCCATGAAGTCCGTATGGTCGGGCTCCGTGGACGGCAGCCACCGGAACAGGCACAGGTCATTCGAGTTGTTCAGCGTCTCGATGCAGATGGGCAGGTATTCCTTCGGCCGGTCGCCGTTCGCCTGCAGGTAGTTCAGCGTATCACCGGTCCCCCACTGTTCTTCGCCGATGGTCTTGTCCTGGCCGAATATCGGGTAGCTGTCGCTCTTCTCGTTGTTCATGTTGTACTGGCCGTAGTAGGTCAGATCCTCATCCACACTCTTTGCCACAAACAGGTCACAGGGCAAGCCGTCAATGGCCGAGCGTATGTCTTCCTTGCACGTATCCGCATGGTCGGCGGCATACTGCTGGGCAGGGGTCAGGATACCCATTTCCTTCATGCCGTCATGGATGAACTTCGCGCCACCGGTGTTGGTGGTCATGGAGGAGTCCGAAAAGTCACACTTCGCACAGGCGAGTTTCGCCCCCACCGAGTTGTCCCGCAGTCGGAACAGGTTCTTCTTACCCTCCGTAGCTGTCGGGTTGCTCTGCTGCCCGTTACCGTCTATCTCGCCGTAGCTCATCCGTGCCGTGTAACCGCTGGCTGTCTTCTGGAAGTAGAAGCGCAGGTTCTTGCGGGCATAGTTCACCGAGCTGGTACCCTGAATGCGCAGATAGATGTCACGGGCTATCCAGTCCAGCGCCCGGTTCTCGCCGTTGTAGAATCTCACTTCCCGGCACAGCTTGTTGGCCTTCTTGTTGTTCAGCTGGGCAAGCGCATCCATCACGTTCAGCGTGTCGCTCTCGCTCGGCACCTCACTGCCCACGCTGCCCGTACCTATCAGTACCAGGATCGAGTTCCGGCGCTTCTTCATCAGTCCCATCAGCTTCTCCATGCTCACCGTGTCCCCCTCGTTCAGCACGCGGTTGTCCTCATCCAGCGAACGCACGCCCGGTTCCCCGTCGGCATCCTCCAGATGGTTGCGGTCCACGATGTAGTTGTTAAGCACCTCGTCCGAAGTCAGCGCCTTGTTATAGATGCGCACGCTCTTCACGTTCAGGTCAGCCCCCTCCGATTTAAACTCCAGCTGGCTCCGGATGTCGAAGTTCACCTTGTCCAGCCACTTCGAGGCGGCCGACTCCTCCCCGTTCACATAGAAGCCGATCAGCGTCCGCTGCTCGTTGGTCTCCACGTCCGGATAGAACACGTAAGTGATGCGGATATTCTTACCGGGTTCAAACTTCGTACCCACCGAGTCCTCATAGCGCAGGACCTGACCGGCATCCATCGCCTCCGTCACCACGCCGGTAAGGAACTTCGCCTCCTCCGGGGTCACCACCAGCCCGTAACGGTTGCCGTTTTGCAGGGTGCCCAGACAGGTGATCAGCTCCGCGTCGGTGTCAGTCACGTTGGCCGTGCTGTATTCTATCTCCAACGTCATGCCCACGTCGCGGATGGCAAAACCCTCGGGCTTGTCCGCCTCGTTGAACGGGCGATAACCGCCGTCTGCCGTCAGTGTCATGCCCGCACCGCCGGCCAGCAGCAGGCGGTCCTTGTGCCAGCCGCTTCCTGCGCCGTATTCGTTCACGCTCCACAGCACATCACGGAATTCCATCCGTTTGTCCCCGCTCACCCAGCTTTCCGGGTTGTTTTCCGTGTTGCTTCGCCCGAAGGCATCGAACGTGCACACGGCATCCGGTGCCAGCGTGGCTTCAATGTCGGGGTGCGATGTGGTGTTCACCTGCACCTCAAGCACGGCATCACCGCACGACACACGGTAATCCAGCGGTTCCACGTTCACGTTCGTACGCCCGTAGCTGCCGGTCTCACCGCGCTGCAGCAGGTCTTCCTTCACCACACTGCCCCGGCTGGTCACTTTCACACGGGCCGTGTACGCATCCCTGTCATAGCCGGCATACGTGAAGTTCCACGCCGTGAACTGCTCTGCCTCCAGTACGGGGTGCTTCCAGTCACGCTGGAACCCTGCCGCCCGGTGGTTGAACATCATGCCGGCATAGGCCGTCACACCTTCCCCGGCTTTCAGCAGGGTCAGGTAGTGTATCTCGCTCACCACGCCGGAGTTCTCGTGCAGCGCATAGGCTTCCACCACGTTCATGCCCTCCCGCATTTCACTCAGCGCAACGGTGACGTTCTTCTGCTGGACACCGGAACCGGCTGACAGGCCAAGCGTATAGGGCTGCCCGCCGTTGATACGGTAGTAGATGTTCTTCTCGCCACTCGTTCCCTTAGCTGTAAATGGGATGTTCACGTCGTTCCGGTATCCCCCGTCAGCAAGTCCGTTCCCAACCGAATAAGTGGTACTTAGTTCCATAGCCACCATCGTCACCCTGGCGGTAGCGGTTTTCATCAGCGTACCGCCATCATAACCGGCCTGCGCCTCCACCTGCACGGTGTAGGTCGTGGCATCCTTCAGGTAAGGCGACGCGTCAAAAGTATAGCTCTGACCGGCCGTAACGCCGACAAACTCCGCATCCTGGAATTCTGAAAGGACCGTGGAGCCACGTTTTACGACCACCTTGGCCTTCAGGTCGCTGTAGCCACTCACCTCGCCGCCACCGGCCGTGCCCACGCCAACGGCATATCTCACCACGAAACCGGTACCCAACGACAAATACTGGGAAGCGGGCAAGGAGGAACCCGAAGCATCGGTCAGGTCTATATTCACCACCACCTTGTCATCGTCGCTATACTTGGAAAAGCGTACCTCCCTGTCGCTTTCCCCGCCTTCGCCATCCTTCTGCGTGACTGTCATCACGTACTGAGTGCCGTCCTCGCTGTCCGTCACGTCGATATTCGTCACGGTGCCCACCAGCGAGGCGAACACCGCGCCGCTCGTGGGGGCTTTCGTCTCACCGGCGGCCAGCTCCTCCGTAGGGGTGGCCTTGTCATCAATACTTTTGATATAGTTCTCCACCAACCGGCCGCTCACCGGAAGATTACCCGTGGATTCGTCACCGGACCAATCGGTCTTCTGCATATCCAGACCGTCCTCGTCATACACTTTTTTCGCCATATCGTTATTCTTTAAAAGTTATTTCATCCGTTTCCAGCCATCCGTTCGGCTCCAGGGTTTGTCACCGCGCCAAAAGCCCGCGCCGAAACAGCTCCGGATGGCTTGCCAAACCAGCCTGGCCCCTATATAGACCGTCGCCACCACCCGTTCGCCTACACGGATGGCTGTCACCTCTTTGTTTCCAACACTTATCATACCTATTCCTCCTCGTAAATCAGGTAAATGGTCTTGCCGTCCTTTTCCGGGAGACTTTCAAACTCCTCCTCACTCATCTCCTTATGTTTGTAGCCTTGGGCTATCGCATCCTCGGCCTTCTTCGCGGCCGCCTCCGCCTTTGCCGCCGATTCACCCGCCGTCTGAATGGCCTTTTTTGTCTCCTGGGTGGCCGCTTCCATTTCGGGAGCCAATCCCTCCACCCTTTCAGCGGCCTTGATCGCCCGGGCCGCCGCGTCATCGGCTGGCTTGCTCAATAAGGTGATCGGGACGTTCACCAGTTTGTCACCTTTCTGTCCCGGCAGGGATTTGACCCCGCTCAGCGAGCCGACCGTCTCAAGGGATTCGACACTCTTCGATTCCGCCTTGACCGCCTCCAAAACCTGGGCGATATCCGATTCTGTCAGTGCCATATCAAACCCCTCCCTCTATCAGTTCATAAACTTGGCCGTAACCGCCGGCCGTCAGGCTCTCGCCACATACCTCCTTGATAAGCGTACCCTCCTCGGTGGTGATCTCCAGGATTCCACCGCCCTGGATGATACGCTGGCACAGGACGTAAGCCTTGAACTTCTCATCACGGCCTACCGGTTTGTCTTTTCCGTAATTGAACAGGGCCTCCGCTACGGCGGTGGCGATGTTGTCGCCGCCAAGCTCGTTCCCGTCAAAGCCCCTGAATCTCCTGTTTAAGTCAACTTTCATATCTCTTTGGTTTTAAATGTTTATTCCCCTGTATAGCCGACTATGATGCCGCCCCTCACGATAAGTCTTATTTTGTCAAGGTCGGGATTCTGGGCGGCACCATCCCCCCAGTTCACACCCTCGTTATACACGTATGTACCGTCGGAATTGCGGCTCTTGATGTACCGGAACCCTTTCGACGCACAAACATCACTTGTCAATCCGCTACCGGTATCCCTTACATCTACCGGACCCACAAAGAACCCGGCATAGGTCATACCGCTGGCCGGGTAGGTTAAGGAGCCTATCGATGCGTATATAGCGGCCCCACCGGATGTCGCCCCGACTGATTTTACGCCAAACCGCCCACTGGTAGCGCCATTGAAGGCCACGTCCACGATCCCCTCCGTCGAGGAACTCGAGACTCCCAGTTTCAAACTCCGGGAATCGTTTCCGAAATAATCGCGGCTCTTCCAATACAGACGGCCGGAATCGATGGTAAAGCCGCCAATCTTACCGCCGCTCGCCTTGACAGTACCGCTGATGTTCGCGTTCCGGGTCTCGATACTCCCGTCCGTGAGGACCTTGAAATAGCCGTTAGCCGTAACAAGCCCCTCCAGTTTGATTTGGTCGGCTTTAATGGTGACACCGGAAACAAGATTGCCGAACTCGTCACGCTTGACATAGACATTCAGTTCCGCCTTCTTTACAAGCCCGTTGCTTGTAACGCCCTCAGCGAACAGCTTGGAAAAATTGGCGGTAGTCACCAACCCGGATTTATTCCGCAATTCCCCGTTCTCATCGAAATGGACAGAAATCAGCCTGTTATATTTGGCCGTCGTGATAATGGAGGATGCCTCCAGCACATTGCCGTCCTTATCGAAATTCGCCGCCGCGATTCGGATCATCTTCTCCGACTGGTCGAAGAACGTGGCATACTTATACGCCAGGGCATCCGTCCGGTCTGTCGAGAACACCAACAAGGACACTTGGATAACACCCGTGAACGACAGCTTGAAGTCACCGGTCCCGTTCCACAGCCCGGAATGGTTGAATACCTTCTCCCCACCGACCGGCAAATCACCGTCGTAAGCGAACATGTTGAAATTCTCGTATCCGTTCTTGTTGGAATTGACAAACTCGATACGCAGGTGTCCGGCCTCGATCACCTTGTAATGGAAGGACAGGTAGACATAGCCCGGAATGCGAAGCCCGTCCCCGTTCAACTCCTTGAAATCGGGAATCGTGCGGAAATCCCCGTTCTTCTGCATGATATAACTGTTCGTTATCCTGACGTAAGGAACCTTGCCGGTCTTTACGACCTCCACGTTGCCGTTCTCGCTCGATACTAACAGTTTGTTACCGGCAAGAATCCACTTGCCGCCGAAAGTCAGGAACGCGGCCTTGTACCCGCTTATCCATTTACTCATCCCCTCGGTAAACGTGGTGTTATCGAAAAAGCTCTGCTCCTCCCTCACCTCGTCGCGCAGACCCTCCACGGCTGATTGTATCTTACCCTCCGTAATTTCAAATTTCGTCAGGATATCCTCGCCGGTCATGAGGACGAACGTACCTTTCAAATATACGTTGTCGCCATAGAGACCGTTCCCGTGTGGTTGGCTATTCGCCGGGAAAGCACTGTCCTTGATACCGTCAAGATTACCCACCCGGCAGCGCAAACAGCCGTTGAAGTTTTTCGCCATCACGCCATCCAGTATGTCAACACGTGGCTGGCCGTCCTCGGTAGCTGCTATGCTGATCAGGTTCTGCCGGAGCGGGTTTTCCGTGTTACCCATAAGTACACACTCATCGCCCGCCTTCGGTTCCGTCCCACCAAACTCCCTCTGGGGTACCGTTATCCCTTCCGCATCGCCTTCCGACACTTCCACCCAGTAACCCCGAATCTCCGCCCCCGTAAAAACGGCACAGCGCATCAGGTCGTGCGCCACGAACGTGTTCTCTTGCTCAAAGGAGATGCGGTAATTGTTGCCCTCCTTGGTCACGGTCTTGATCTTACCGTTGGCGGCGGAGACAACCAGCTGCCCCCTTACGCTGCGTACCGTTTCTATGAGCAGCTCCAGAGCCACCAACGTCTGCCGGATGGTCGCCTTGTCTATCGTGAGATTACTCAGCCCCGTTATTTTATCTATCCATATCTGCCAACCCTCGCCGAACATGCCGTCCACGAAACGGGTACTGCGGAGCAATTCCCGGATAACAGCCGTCAGAAACTCGGCGTTCCCGTCGCCGTCAACATTGCCTCCGGATTCACCGGCTTTGTAATCCCCAAAATAAGCCCCTTTCAGAAAACCGATCACCTCGGCAGCGGTATCCCGATGGCGTTTACTCAGGAATTCCCTTTGGCTTCTTTTTGCCGAGAAAAGGTTGTTGTCGGTCGGCAGCGTATTATCGAAGCTCCGGATAATATCGGGAAGCCCGGAACTTTCGGCCTTGGCTTTCGTATAGCTTTTCAATTCCCCTATACTGTCGTTTACCCTGTCAAATTTCGATACCTGCAGGGCGTCGCTGATCTCCAGGTCCATCTCCCCGGGAAGGTTTACCTTACGGGTGATCTTCGTAATGCGGCTCCTGCGGTAGCCGTCCTTTGGGAAATACTCGGCACTCTCCAAACGCACACGCCGGCCGACAAACAAATCGACTTCCTGCTGCTCGATCCACACATGATCGGTCGGAGCCTTGTAAGCGGCGATATCCAGCCAGTGGTCCTTGTTGTATTCGTCCACCGCAGTCGCAAATTCCTCCTCTGCCAGCCGGTAATACTTATCCGGCATCCGGATGTTCCAAAGGACATAGGTGTCCCCGGCCTTCGGGACGAGCTTGCCGCCCGGAAGCTGCGTATCATCACCGTAAGGCCAGATCGTGATGATCTCAAACTCACGGGTGGCGCTATCGAAATTCACCTCGAAATAATGGTCGTCCCCCTCTCCCAGCCCGGAAAGGTCACCGCTCTGGAAGGAGACGCGTTTCGTCTCACCGGCCAACTCATAATCGTTAGGATCGAAATCCATCCCGCCGTCCTTGAAGTAATAGACGGTAAAGGCCTTACCTTCCTCGTCCGTCACCTCCTCACTGCGGACACTGCTTACCGTTCCCACCCGCCGGGGATAGATATCGCTGAAGGCGGCCTGTTCGTAGTGGTCATAGATACCGTACTCGTCCACGCCCACCTCCACGTACTTCTTTTTTCCGGGGAGCATCAGACGGGGGCTGCCGTACTTCTCGGCGTCGATGTTCCGGCTGCTGCCGATCGGGAAAAGGCGTGTGTAGAACTTCGCCGTATTGCTCGTATCCCGCTCCAGGGAGGTCAGCCCCTTGCCGTATCCCAACGTGATCTCCTCACCGTGTTCGCAACGGCACACGTTTACCGTCTGCCCCTCGACCCACCACTCGGCCTTGCCTCCCACCTTGCCGGCGATCTCCTTCAAAGCCTGGTCGCAGTACATGCCCTCATAGTCGATCACGATAAGATCGGTACCGTCCACCTGCCCCACCTTCCAGTCGGTAATGTTACCCATGCCGTCGTTGATGGCCTTCACCACCATCGCCACATGGTCCCGCGGCGTGGCCGTCAATGTAAACAGGGGATTGGTGTCGCCGTCCGTTGTCTCCAGCACGAGAAAACGCCTGATCAGGCTCTCGATACCGTACAGCTTCAGGTTATACTCCCACTCGCTCCCGCTTTTCTCTTTCGGGGTGTACCGCTCCGTCAGCCAGTACCGCTCGCCCATGTAGTCCGTGAAGTCGCCTACATCAAGGGGGATATGGGCATAATGCGTGAAGGAGAGCGCCAGCACGTTGTCGCCCTGCACCTCCTTGCTCTGCGTCGAACTGTCACTTGCAGCCACGTCCGCACGCTTGGCCCCGGCTTTATCGTATATCGTTAGAAGCATATTCGAATCGTCTTTGAATGGTTATATAATCGGTACCGGCTCGCGGAACTTCACCTTGAATTTCCCGGCGTGGACCCCTTCCTTCCACAAATAGGTCAGCGGGGTGAACTTCGGACTGTCCGTGTATTTCACGTGCAGGGTCAGATCAAGCTGGGGAAACGCGATGTCGAGCCACCCGTCCTTCCCTTTTTTCAGAAAATTGATGAACGCGAAGTATTTCCGCAGCCATCCCTCCTTTGTCTTGTTATACAGGGCAAAGTGCAGCGTCACGTCACGCGCCTCGTTCCTCGGGGTAAGGACCGCACTGTATTTCTCCCCGTCCTCCTCCCGTATGTCCACGGCCGTCTCCTTCTTCGTCTTGCTCGGGGTCAGGATCGCCGAGAGGTTATCCATGCCACCGCGCCGGTCCTCCACCAGGAACACGCCGTATTCCGTCCAGATGTCCGTGCCGTTCACCAGCACCA
>ERZ1027046.51-NODE-51-length-49058-cov-6.790054_pt1 | contig 49058 bp, 64 predicted proteins | sample MGYA00519431_ERZ1027046 | MGnify/ENA primary metagenome ERZ1027046 (study PRJEB26926, sample SAMN06164587) | human gut metagenome | biome: ENVO:00009003; feature: ENVO:2100002; material: ENVO:00002003 | host: Homo sapiens | place: USA | collected 2012 ...
CCCTAGAGTTCGTCGGCAGCGTCAGATGTGTATAAGAGACAGGTTTGTACCCGTTCAGCATAGCATCGTTGTCTATCTTTTCCTGAACCCGGTTTTCCACCTCGAAAGAAATGTCATGCCCCAGCACATTCGTCAGCTCGGTTTCAATCATACTCAGTTCTGTCAGGGTTCTTTCTTTTTCTGAAAGAATGCGGATATAGGTATCTGGTTCAGCATTTCCAATCGTCTTTTCGATTTGTTTCCATGTGGAAAGGGACACAAATTGAACTAAAGCATAGTTATCATATTCTTCTCTCAAAACCGGCGGCTCCTTTGTAAAGCCCAAAACCGGAATCTCCACAGTTGCAGCCGCATCTTCCAGGTTTTGTAAAGTCATCGTGTCCTGGTTCTCTGACAAAGACGGAACATATTCTTTGTATCTGAAATTGCTGTTTATGTTGTCCCAAATACGGTTCAAAACAACGCTCCCGTTTTCCGCTGAGGAAACGCCGATCTGCTCACAATACGTGGCAAAGCTGCTGTCGTCCATGATTACAATAGGAGCCTGAATGGTATAAATCCCATCTGCCATACTGACATCACTTCCGGCGACTGTTTCAAGACCACCCAGACTTTTTACTTCTTCGCTGACAGCGTCTGCCCCAATAGAACAAACGGCGTTTGCCTTTTGATAAATCACACTGTCTATATCAGGCAAAGCATGGATTTCATCCGTATGAGAGAAGTCCTCGATCTTTGTGTCCTCAAGCGTTGCCATCACATCCCAGGCATCCTGGTAGCGTTCAAAATAGGTATGGTTTGTACTGATTCCAGAGAGAGTAAAAAAACTCAGCATAAGGGCGAAGCCCAAAAAAGAAAGGGTCAACGACAGCGTGGCGGTTCGCAGAGATTTCTTCTGTGCCGGTGTTCTGGTATCAGCTGCTTTACCGTGTGCATCCAGTCCACCTACATAGCAGATACCAATGCTGTGCTTGTTATAGCTTATTCCTGAAAAACCTTTCGAGTTGCAGTGAGCACCGTCTATAGTCAGACTGCGGCCAACCTCTACCGTACCATCCAGCCGGATAACGTAGTTGTACCCGATACACTGAAAGCCACGGGATACGTGCATCTGATTAATCTCCTTTTTACCTATGTCCAGCCCGGCACGTGTGGCTGAGCAGTGAATTATTATTGAATCTATTTTGTTCATAATAAAATTACATCTATATTTGTGGAGTTCTGCCAATGGTAGGATGGTTAATAAAAAATTTATTACAAGGAGTGCAGTGGCACTCCTATTTTATTTTAGTTCAGTTCCTTTTCTTCAGCACACTAATCCGTTTCCCGTCTTTGAAATACATTCGTGACATGTTCTTATCACGAACAAATCTTCTGTCCATCGAAAAATATCCATGCTTCCCGTCACTGAATACCGCCCTTTCGCCGGTCTTAAAGCGAACCGGCATATTAGGCAGTCCATTATTCATGGCCGCCAGTATAAGCAATCTGCGTCTTAACAAACTCATAAAGCACCTCCCATCACAGCTATATTATTAAGAATACTTACCTGATACGTCCTGTTGGCCCTGACAACACTGCTTCCTATCCATTTCACACCTTCAGGAAGATTCAGGACGGTAGGCGTAACACCACTTGAAAACTGGAACATGTACTCATTGGCGATGCCTGGAAAGCCTTTTCCAAATGTGACGTTAAGTACGGATACTTCTCCGAACACATGGAACACGTTCGGAAGAAGCTCGGCACTGACCTCGCCCGTACCAGCATTCACGCTGGATATGCAGCCATTGCCATAATATTCCCCATGGGTATAGATAGCCCGTATCTCCTTGATGTAGGAAACGGAATCAGGCAATATGTTACCGGCTTCCAGTTCTTTCTTGAAGGTGGCATATTTCAAATAATTGTTGAATCTCTTTTTCGCCATGTCATTGGGATTTATGGGGGGCTCTGATACAAAGCCCCCACATATTATTACTCGGTTTCCTCATTCCATGCAAACGCATCATCAAGATCCTGTTTAGTGGCATACTGCTTCAGAGTCTCGTTCGTTGCATAGCTGGTCAGTTCAGCCTTGGTCGCATAAGTGGAGGAAAGCCCTTCGATAGCCTCACTCAGTGCAGCTTTTGTGGCATAGGTGTTCGCCACATCTACAGCCTTGGCATATCCGGCCAAATCCTTTTCGGTAAGAAATCCTTCGAGGTCAGCTTTCTTTGCATACGCTGTCAAATCGACCGTACCACCCAAGGAATCCCAGTTGGTTTCCACACTTGCCTGATTGGCCGTTTCTCCGATGTAGACGAAGTTCGTTTCAGCCGGATATTTCTTGCCGTTCAGGGTAACTTCTGCCGTAACGTTATATACGTGGCCTTTCGATACAGAAGACACTCCTTTCAGGGCACTAAGGTCTGCCAGAGTACCCTTTGGCACATATACGGCACCAAGAGCGTTGACCTTGTTTGTCAGTGTGTCAACCAGACCTTTCAGAACTTTACCCTGCTCGGCGGAAAGTGCCTTATTAGTCCCGCCCGTTGTGAGGTCATTGATAATCTGGATGAGTGTCTGTGCACCGACGTCAAGACGAATCCATCCGCCATAATCAGCCTGAGTAATCTTTGTCATGTCCTTCAGGACATACAGAGCCGGTTTGCCGTCCCCGTTATCTCCAACAACGACCAACATGCCGTTATAAGTATTCTTTCCTGAATAGGTAGCTGCGGCAATAAGGTCTGTCTTGTTTGGAACAAGCTGACGGGCATCCAGTGGCGCCTGTCCTCCAGGCTCAAAGTTCACGGCAAAGGAAGCAACACCCGCAGGACGGTTTCCTGTTGTCGAAGCCATCGGCATGACATTGTTCATCGGCATGGCAAAGGGAACTTCACGGCTGTTTCGTGCAAGCATGGCTATCACTTCATCCGTAATTTCCTCGCCATTATATGTGTCCGGCTCGTCTACAAGTTTTTTCCCGGCATCGGAAACTGTGAAGCGAAGTTGTAATGCACCGGACATGGCACCTGTCGTTGTCAGCTTCTTGTATGCAATCTGAACACTTTGTACGGTCTTGTTTCCTGCATCAGATACGGTGTACTTGTCCGTTCCGAAGACTTCCCACTTTCCGGACACCGTATTATAGAACTCGACTTTTGACACATTCTTTTCTGAAGGGAAGTAGAATTCAAGGCGGGTTCCGGTTGCTGCTTCAGAAGCAAATTTCGCTCCAATTAATGTATCAGTCCATTTCTGCAGCGGAAGCTTTGTATCAGGAGCTGCGGCAGACGGGAAATTGGTATCTCCGGCAGAGGTAGAAGCTGAAGAACCATTACAGTAAAACGGATAGGTACCATAAAGGTAGACAGCACCTGATTTCACAGTACCTTCAGGAAGCGGATTAGGGTACACGGTCGCCTTGTTTCCTTTTGAAGTGAGCAAGGTGTCACCTGCGCCATGATGAGCCTGGTAATTGTACTGCATCGTACCGAGTGTAACTTTCGTCGGCAATGTCTTGTTGCTTGTACTGTTTCCTACATAGATGAAAGACTGGTCATCGGAGATAAGTTCTCCTGCGCGGTTCTTGTTTGCCTGGCCAACAACCGTACAATTACCACGGTTAAATCCTGTCTGAATCTGTTCTGCGGTAGGTGCGCTTTCACCAACCTCCAGAATCTTGTTGGCGGTAAAAGGAGACTTGAATGATATTGTTGCACTTGGTGCCTGTACCGTCGGCTGGATTTCCTCAAAGAGAATATCCTCGAAAATCTGGCTCAGCGTCTTTGTCTTCAAGGTCTCGACCTTTGTCCCAGCCGGAAGACCTCCCAGTTTCGAAGGAGTGGCAAGGCTGTCTGGCAATGATGTCTTGAACCTGATGAGTTCCGTCAGATCATATTCGGTCTTGCCTGATGATTTGGTAACGATAAGTTTATTGCTGCCTTTGTCAAAACTGACATCTGTGACACCGCTTCCTCCATAATTCACACCGTTCATCAACAGTTCTTTGGTGTCGGTTGCAAAATAGATAGCATCCAGATGTTTTGACGCTGCATCATAACGGGCCTTTAAGCCCCTATAGAATTTTAATTTTGTTGTTGCCATAAAAGTCTGATTTTAACTGTTTGTTTCTTCATTCCATACTGCTTCTGTTATCTCCTCCCATTCTCCATCCTTCCGGCCGTATATCTTCCCGTCTTTTGGCGCATCGGGAATGGGAATGCTTCCACCGGTTGATATGTCAATGGAAGAAGCACCAAGGTTGACGGTGGCCATTTCAAGGTTAGGGACACTTATGCTGTCCTCTTCACAAGTTGTTGCAACAAGCCTGAAAGCCTCACACATGTCAACGGCAGTCTGTCCTTCCTTACCATAGTTCTCCCACAAAGTCAGCGAATACGTACCAAGGTGTTTGTGGTCCGTTCCATGAAAAGTAAATTTCAGCTTGTTTCCCTGATATATCTCAAAATGGAAATCGAGAAATCTGCCTAGAGGATTCTTCAGCATGAGTTTCAAGTCCCTTCCTTCCAGTGGAACAGGCTCCTTGTTCGTGAGTATCTGCCAGGTGAAGTATATATCTTTCCCTATCCTTATCTTTCTCATATCAACTAGGTCATGAAACTTATTGTCATAAGTAATATTATGATTACGGAGTAGATGATTTCCGCTATCAGGCGTCTATCTGTCTTCTTCATCCTTTGTAACTTTTTCGATAATTTCGCCAGCCGTTGTGTACTTCTTTTTAATGTAGCCCACCAGCAGGCGCTTAATGGAAACCTTGTTCTTGATACCATGAATTGTGCATATATGCTCCATAATACTGTCAAATTCGAAAATGAAAGCCAACCCCAGCCCGCAGATAGAACTGATTGTATAGGAACAGATGCCAACCGGCTGAAGAATTGCAATGCCCAGCATGAACCCAACAACAAGGTATGAATTATACTCAATGAACTTGCACACGGTACGTCGGCCAGCACGGGAAAAGCGGAAATCCTCGCCCCGCTTAACCACGCTGTCGATGATTCCCAGAACAAAGTCGGCCACAATCATCACAACGATAAAAGCCAGCATCCAACGAAGCTCGAAGACTACTTCCTTAATTTCTCCAATGAAGGAGTAAGCCCCGGCAACAAGAATCTGCGGGGCTATGACGGTTATAAGGTTCTGCATCACTCCTTATTTACCTTACCACCGAACAACCTGGACAGCCATTCACTTGTTACAACCGACACGATACCAGTAGATGCCAGGGCGACAAACAACGCATCAATCACCACAACCCAGACGCTTGCATCTGCCGGAGGGAAACCGAGATTCATCCACCAACTGAAGAAGGTAACGATTACACCAACTACAGCAGTTACCCACATAGTCACCCACTTATTCATAGGATTGGATAGCTTCGAAGCGATAAATCCTACTACAGCAGGAACCACGACCGTAACAAGCCCGGTGAAGCTGGCAAATCCGGTCAGGAACTCCGGAACGGAAGGTTCTACACTAACGGAAGTCTCCGCGAAAACACTCACTACGCACATCAGCAGTGCGACCATCATGAAAACGAATCTTTTCATCTTACTAAGGTTTTAGATTAAACAAAAAATGCCCACAAGCGCATCCCAACTTAATGGAACACGCTCATGGGCGTAACTACTATTTCACACACAAAACTACTCATTTACCATCCTTTTTCAGCGAAGGTAAATGATATAAAAACGAACAAAGAATAAAAGGTTTCAAATTGACTGACACGCCTTGTCAGTAAGTTGGTAGAAGCCGGGTAGAATAAGCAAGCTAGTTACTATTTTCTACCCAATTTCTACCACTCAAATAATTTTCAATACAGCTTTCTTTATTTCAGTTGTTTTCATTCATACCCATAAGTCCTGGCGGGACTTATTGGAACAGTAACTGGGGAAAAAGACGGTTTAATGTCAAAATCCGGATTCATAGAAAGAGGGGATATATCAGATGCAAATACCCGATTTTCTGGATTTCTTCGAACTCAAGGGATGCCCAATACCCCATACCCGTCTGAGCATGGTATCTTAGTATCTATTTCAACAAGTTCTGTATGTTTACAGTTCTTTTTGAGAGGTTGGCCTGTCGAATTGTATTGGAGAAGCCTTTGGGACGACTGGAATTCTTGGAACCGAATCGGTTAATCAGCTTAGTTGTCTCCATTCGCTCCAGTTATCAATACCCCATCTCATTCTTGTGTATGATGTACCTTTGTCTGAAATTGCAAGCTGAGAAACAGAGCCACCCGCTCCATCGCGGAACGCAATAATGTGTCCAAGTTGTATCGGATAATGTTTTGATGAAATATCTTCTCTGTAGCAATATACGGCATAAAACCCTGATTCTGTTAGTGAATTTGCATCCGTATTAATATCAACGCGGCTTCTATATTTGAACGGGAAATCAATAAGTCCCGCCAGGCAGATTTAGCACTGGCGGAACTGATGGGAGCGGTTCTACTGAAAGGAGTTACAAAAAGTGACTTGGATAATGGGCTTACCAGCCCATCGCGCATGATTGTAATGTTTGTGTCAGGGTATATCAATCAAATAACCCCAACCGCCAATTACATATCAGGATATGCAGTAAGATACACATCTCTTAACACAGAAATGCAGGTTGTTGTCGATTATGCAGGTAAATTATATTCGAGAACAAAGAACTTATCGGATGGCTCATGGACTGGATGGTTATAACTCAATCCACCCTCTCCATGTACCGTCCACCTTCGCCCTCCAATATCGTTTAACTGGATACATCGAGAATGCTTCTTGATACATATAGGCCGGAGAAGCAGGGTAAGTTTTAACTATGAATGTAGCATTGTTCTCTAAAATATTTCCATTGTATATATCAGTAGACAGAATATCTATATCATCTATGTTGGACACTCCAGAATTATCACCCTGGCTGAATTTAGCAGCGGGGTGAAGCCCCGATTTTTCTAATGTTGCAATCCCAATAAGTTCCGCCAGAACTGACGCAACCTGTTCTTTTGTCATCAATCCGATTGCATTTCCGGCGGCATTCACGGCCACAAAACTGGAGATGTCTTCCAAAGCTGGAAGAGCCAGTGTAGACTTCTTCAGTAGCTCCGTTTTCGACACTTTATGCGGAACGCCGTTTGTATCGTACACCTGTACCGTTTCACCATCATCTGCCGTTGTCTGATTCTTCATACTTTCTGTATGTTTCAATAGATTGTCAGTTTCTTCACCTGTAAAGCTTAATACAAAATCTTCTTCTGCTGCCATAATTGTTTTTAATTTATAGTTATTAATGATGTTTCCAACGCTGTATAGATTATAATTGCCTTGTCTATAACTAATAAAATCCCATTCTTTTTACTTCAAAGAAGAAAGCACCTCCCTGACCGGTACCATATGCCATGTAATTCAGGGAGAATTCCGTATCACTTTCGATGCTTACGTAATATGTCCCGGATGAAAATCCGACTCTCATCATCGGAGTGACCATTACCATATATTCATCTTTAACTGTGCCCCACTGGGTTGGCATGGTTACTCTATATTCTTTGCTGGATACTTTGGTAAATGACAATGTACTGCCATCGAATGTGTAATACTTTTTTGAATCATCTCTTAAATCAACATAACCTCTGGCCAATACCTTATCAGGACGCCCCATTGCGTAGTTGACATCCAAGTCCTCCCGGCATGTGACAATCCAACCGTAGAATATATCACCAAGACCATAGCCAATCAGCTGAACTATCTCCTTGTTCAATATCAACTCATTGTAACTTCTTCCATATTCGTAGAACTTTGCATTACTTGATGAGATTGACGCCTCTCCTGTACCAATGCAGCATACGGTAATCCTTCTTCCTATCTGTTCTTTTCCTGTTGGTATTGAACATACCTTTGTCCAGGGACCTCCACCTTCAATAATGATGTTATCATTGTAGTTCGTGTTAAATGAATCGGATACCTTGGAAAATGGACTTCTAAGGGAGCCGCGCATAAGCACGTCCTCAAAATATCCATTAATAGCTGTAACATCAACAAATGTTGCTCTTCCATCCGTATCTATCGTTGAATAGATTTTTTTCCCATCACCAATTTCAAGTTTCTTGGCTTTGATGGCACCGGCAATCAATTTCGATGTGATGATGACAGCCGCATTTATCAAGTCCGTATTGATAACCCCGCCTTTTATTATAGTCCTACCTGCCAGCGCTTCACCAACCAGGCTTTCCCATCCATCATATCCGATATACTGGGCCATACGGTCATTCACCTGTTCGGCGAAGTCCAAAGCATCGTCAAAGTTTGACATACCGTTACCGCCCAGTACTTCAATCATTCCTTCAACACGCAATCCCTTTGATGGTGAATAAAGGAAACAGCCATTCTTTCCTTCATGGCCGATTTGGAATCGGCATTCTTTCGTAACTTGGTCATACCTTGCCGTAAGTATGTCTCTCTCGCTTAATGAATAAGAATTTATCCCCTGATAGAAGGTAAGAGAAGGCGCACCGTCTCCGTATGCAGACAACACGATTGCAGCCTGAAAATCTGTATCCGATACGTCTCCAAGTTGTACCATCACATCTCCAACTGCCGGTATGTCGCTGCCTTCGTCACAATGATTCACGGATACCTCTATCCAGTTATCACCAACATTTTCCACCAGACGCCACCAATAGTGATTGGATACGCCGTCATACGCGCCTTCCTTAATATTAAAGGACTGTGAGCGTACTAAATTCCCTGGCTTAAAACGATTTTCTATGGCTTTCTCACCATCATCTGCAAGGAAGTAACAGCGATAAACAGAACCATAAGTTCCAGGAGATGAGTAACCTCTTTTCCCGTCTGAGAACTTGACTCCTTTACCATCCTTGAAACGAATTCCCTTTTTTTCTATAAACTCGACCTTAGTAATCGTTGCTCTGGCCCCGCTGGCGTTGAACATGAAGGAAGCTCCGGCCAGCTCGGTCTCCATTATTGAAAGTAACTGGAAGGTAGCTTTCTTGCGCACGTACAGTTTGTCAATCCATCCGACAGACTCGCCGCCCTTTTCTGAAGAGAATGACATACCAGCACCCATCATTCCGGTCACGAAGTCAATTGATTCCAGGAAAGGAGATATGATACCGCCAAGAAGCTTAATGAGATAGTTTGTCTGGTCTTCCTTGTCCTTTCTCAATAATGTTGCAAGTGACCGTTTTGCCGAAAATACGTTACTGTCCGATGGGGCAGTAGAATCATTGGTCTTAATCACATATATGCTACTTCCTCCGCCTCCAACATAAGTATGCCCTTTATACGTAATCGACTCCAGTTTCTCTTCCACATCATTAAGGCGAGAGTAGGGCATACTTTCCCCAATAGTATATACCGGAGAATCCCATGGAATGTCAAGGTTAAACTCCCATCCGAGAACACGGCTTTCACGGCCATTCTCAAAAAAGGCTTTATTGACCAGGTTTATCTTTTGCCCGAACTCGAAAAAGCGTTTCAGCTTGTCTTCATTAACCCATTCTGACCGGAGGGTAGTGTAGTATGTACCATCGTCCTTTTTTCGCTGGTCTGCTATCTTCTGTGCCTTCTCTTTCAGTTCCTGCTCCGCGTCCGGAATCATTTGTACAGAAACAAACTTTGGATCAAAACCGGAAAGGATATACTTGTCATCATTTTCAGGATATATGGTATCATCCGGCAATGGACGTCCGTAGTCTTCGCTGCGGACAATTTCCCAAAGCTGGCTTCCGTTGTTGTCCGGGTCAAAAATAACACCGAACTCCAATCCATTCATTTTGCCGGACTGAAAGATAATTGTCAGCTCTTGTCCCGGAAGTATGTAGTCCTTGGAGAAATTCAGGCCAGTATCACGATAGCGATAGTAAGTCACGGTTTCCTGACCTCCGTCTTCATTTGTAACGGTTTCCGTCCTCGTAGATACACTTGACATCGTACTTTCAAGTCGGGGATATACCTCGTCAAATACCACGATGTCTTCAATTGCTTCTTCCTGGCTCATGTCAGGATACACATCTATGTATGGCGTACCAGCGGGAAGCATAAGTCGTCTTTGCACAACTCCGTTTACTACCGTCTGCTCTTCAATGGAACGGTAGTTCTCAGGTATGTTTCTTGTAGATCCGAATGCATAAATGCGGGTGGCATAAGTGCCTTTGCTCTCACTGCGAGTCATGGCAGACGCTTCAGCCCCTAACTCGATTTTCACGGCATCACCGAATTCGTTTCGCCCAAAATGAATTACGTTGTCCGTTATCCAGCAATCACAGTTCCACTTATCCTCACCCGCCATTGAGAATAAGGCATCCAGCAGGTTCATATTGTCATACGTCATTGCAACTGCCTTATTCTCTACTGTTGAATCTATTTCAAATACGAATTCTTTTCCCTTATAGGTATATCCCAAAGCTTTCAGGTTACGTAAGAACACACCAAGCTGTACATCAAGGGCTGCGGTGAGAGACCATGACGCTTCATATCCAGCATGTTCAGGAGTGTATTTGAAAATTTTGTTTTTCCACTTCCAGTAGTAAGCATCCAGTTTCAGCTCATAATCATATCCAGCGGTAGAAGCATTGAAAGAAGGTTTCTGCAAGTCAGTTACCTCATATGCTTTTGAAAGTAATCCGCCCAGAGAATCATCCAGAACCCCAGAAAGGTCTACATAGTCACCAAGTTTAAAATATATAGGTTCAGGCACGGAAAAGGGGAGAACGATGTAGTCCTCTTTCATCAGTGTAAACTTTCCCTTCGCCCCTTTGTTGATAGGGGTAGAGAACCTTGTTTTTCCGGATATGTCCTTAATTTCAATCATATCCCCAAAGTTCATAAATAACAAATGGAAGCCCTAAAAATCCGGACTTCCATTTGAAACAATAAAGGAAATGTTTGTTATTCGCTTCTGTCCATGGGATTCGGTTCGCAAAACTTACTTGAAACCTTACCGAAACACCTGTCAATACTTAACCCGTAAGAGATGCTTTTCCCCAGGTAAACCAGCTTGAAGACTTCGCTCCCAAGAGCGGGGATTTTGATGTTTACGGCTCCCTTCTCCAGTTCTGACTGAAAGGCTTTCTTCTTTGTCCGATAGTCACCTTCTGAGCCTCCTTCTATTGTGAACTGGAGAGTGATTTCACGCGATGCTACTTTTGCATTTTCGGTTATTATTCGCTTCCCGTGCTCCAGACGGCTCTCATCTTCGATGTAGTCTTTCATCTGATTGAATCCGTCGATAGCATCGAGAAAACCGTCACCCATGCGGACACCCCATGTGCTCCAGGCATCCTTCCCGTTAATAAATAAATCTCCTGTCATAATCTTGCTGTATTACGTTTCACTTCGGCAATGTCGGCCTGCATCTGTTTGATAGGTTTGACAATTTCGCCTGTGTTCTCTCTGATTTGCTGTAACTCCAAATAGGAATTGGCCAGGATAGTACGTGTCTCGTCGGCGATGTTGTATAGGCCGGTCACTTGTGATGTCAGGGAGCCGATGGAACCTCGCAGTTCGGTAATAGCTACCGTTTGCTGCTGTTCTGCCGTCTCTATCCTAAGATTGGACTCATATACGGCTGTAAACCGTCCACTCAGTTCCCCGGCATCCTCGTGCGTCATTTCCGTACCGAATCCGCGGCTGGAGGCCGACTGCTGTTCTTGCGTTTCTTTATTGTCATACCCTACAGCGGAAGCAATATCATCGCGTTCTTTAATAGCATCACTTACGATTCCATTCCATTTGCCTTGTAAATAGTCAAGTTCATTATCATCAAGGGCTCCATCCTCCATTCTTTTGGCAAAATCTTCGTACCATTCATTCAATCTGTCATAGTACAATTCTCCAATCTTGTTTGAAAGCATGGCTCTCATGAAATACTCGGACATGTTGTCGGCAAAATCTTCGGCAGAAGCATCCATATCCATTAGCGTGTCAATGAAACTGTCATACATCGAATCGAATGTCATTCCAGTAAGTGATTCATTGAGTTGTGTTTCCAGTTCTTCTATTTTTCCGGCTTGTTCAATGTAATCATCCAGCTTTTCAGTCAGCCTACCTCCATATCCTCCCTTTCCGGTATTCTGTATCTGCGTCCACATATCTACATTCCCCTTCAAGAGTTTCATTTCTTCAGGAGAAAGATCCCAAAGACTTCCATTCCAGTTCCTTCCTATTTGATTGCTGAAATCATTAATTTGGCTTTGTGTGAATCCTCCCCAGTAATAATTCCAGCTATGATGGTTTCCTGAATAACGGGCTTGTTCCTGTGCTATTTTCAGATAGTTTGCGTTTTGCTCATCTTGATACTTCACGGCTTTCCTTGCAGCATTGACTGATATTGCACCTCTTCCGGCTTTTATGGTGTCATTCAGTGCGTCAATACTTCCCTGAAGTGCTTCATTTCTGTCTGTCAGTCGGTCTATAGCCTCCTGCACCTCCTTGGCATTGCTCCCAATAGAAGTAAGTTTACTGAATCCACCGAAAGAAATAGCGTCAAAAATGCTTCCAATACCTTTCATTAAGGATTCTCCTATAGATACGAACAAATCTCCGGACAGCACATCTTCAATGATTCCAGACACGGCACTGAATACGGAGTCAAGGAGTCCGCTAATTACTATACTTATCCCATCCTTGAATATGTCAATTATAGAAAGAATCCATCCGACAACGGGAACGCTTTCAAGCGAATCAGCAAGTTTTCCAGCAGCCCCACCAACTCCTTTTCCTGCTTGAATCAGTCCATTGTAGATATTTGTGAGTCCTCCGGAAGTTATCTGTTGCAATCCCTGTACCACGTTATCCATATTGGCTTTTAATGCAGTGGCTGTTTCAGACATTCCTTTCTGTGCCTTTTCAACATTTTCTGACTGCATTTGTACATTTGCAGATGCCAAATCAGCATTGCTCTGTGCATTTGCCAATGTTTCCTTTGCTGCATTTTTCTGCTCTTCAGTACCGTTTTTCAGCGCATTCTCATATTCTTCCTGAGCTGTGACAAGACGCTCCAATGCATCCGCTTCCTGCTCCTTAGCAAGATTAAGACTTACAACTGAATTTTGATATGCTTGTACATCATCACCAAGTTTCTTGAAATCCAATCCTCCTGCACCTCCAAGAGATTTTTCCATTTGATTAACCGCATCAACAATGGCTTGCTGGCTTGACGCGTCTGAGTTTTTGAACTCATCGGTCTGCATGTATTTCCTGGCATCTTCAAGAGCAGGTTTAATCATATTGGAGAACATTCCTCCGAACTCACCAAATACTGTTACCCAATCTATATTTGCCTTTAAAGCATTTGATTCGATACCGGAAAGTTTGCTGTCCCGTTCTTTCCCTAACCTTATCTTTTCGGCATTTGTTTGGGCTTTGGCTATCTTGTCGGCATATTCCTGCGCAATGGCATACTTACGCTGTTGGAATGTGCCGTATTCTTGAAGATAGGAGTTTAACGCATCCTTTTCAGATTGAAGTTGATCTAAATCTAGGCTGTAAAGTGATTGCTTACGCTTGTTCTCGGTGTTAGTCTTCATCTGCTTCACCTCATCAGTTTCCCCATATTTGGCTTTAGCCCTGTTGTAAGCATCAATCTCTTTCTGATAATCCAGTTCTATCTGTCTGCGCTTCTCTTCAGAACCTTCTTCCATCAAGTTGATTTCTTCCTGCTGATTGGTCCTGCGAAGCTGAAGGAGTTCTTCTGCAAGCTGTTGCTGCTCCTTCTTTTGTCGCTCGGCATTTTTCTTCGCATTATTCTCTTGTTTGGCCAGAGTGTCTCCTGTTACACCACCGAGCGATTTATATGTTTTTTCTGCTGCTTCCAACTCTTCTACAGCTTTCCTATAAGCAGATTCAGTGCCTTTTTTTGCATCCTCTACAGCCTTTAATTTTGCTTCGTAAACAGCTTTTGCTTCTTTATATGCTTGCTGATACGTCTTTTCCGATGCTTCCCTTTGCGATTCCAGGCCAGATATGGTGCCGTCAATCCCTTTTAGCGCTGCTTGCGCATTATTGAACCGTATTTGAACGTCAATAGGAATTGTTGCAAAAGGAAAATTCTTAATTTTTTCTTGCTCTTCCTGCAATATTTGTCTTGCTATATTGTATTCGCGTATAATCTGCTCACGATTACTTCTTGCTTCCATCAGCTTGACTTCAACAGGTTTCGAGTTTTCCTCTGTTTCCTTTTTCAGTCGATTATATTCGCTCAGGGCTGATTTCCACTTGTTAAGATTTGCTTTTGCTGATTCTATTTGTGAAGCAATTAATGGGGCACCTTGCCCCGCATTTTTTAAAGAAGCATTTAATGATTTTATTTTCTCCTCCCATTGTTGTATATTCTTTAGTATGTTTTCATAACTGTTCTTGTCTCGTTCCTTATTCAGTTCTTTATTTGCTTCTGCAAGATTGAGTACAGCCAGTTGTTCACGGGTATAAGCAGAAGAAAGTGCAGGAGAATACCTTTGCAGTTCCTCATAGGCCTTTATCTTTGAAAACTCTGTTTCTGTCTCATCTTGGATAACACGTATCAGCTCTTCTATCTTTTTCTTGCGTTCCTCTTCCAGATTCGCAAAATTCTTTTGTTCTTCATTGAATTTTTGTTGTGCCTTTTCCGATGCGGTTGTGCTGTCATGAAAGGCCCACATAGTAGCAACAAGCCCGGCAACAGCTGTAGCCACAGCCACATACGGATTAGTCAGCATTGCGGCATTAAGAGCCATCTGCGCCTTCCTGGCCAACACTCTTGCGTTTGTCAAAGCTATCTCCGCGATAGTATGCTTGCTCGTTGCAGCGGTGGCCAACATAACAGCAGTCCGGTATGTTCCATAGGTGGCCACAAGCCCAACCAAGACCTTTCCTACCGTTTCGTAATTCTGAATGAGCGTTGTAGTAAGCTGTATGCCTTCCATGATTACCCCCTCAGATGCTTGTCCCATCTCGTTGAAAGCATTGTCCAAGGCATCCTGCATCATGGAAAGCTGCCCATTGATAGTCTTTGAGGCATTTTCGGACATCTGATAGAACTTACCTCCCGCGCTTGTGGCATCAATGAATGCCTGTTGCACCATCTCGGCAGAAACGGCACCCTTTGACATCTCGTCTTTCAGGGTGGAAATAGATTTTCCGGTCTTTTCAGCTATGATTTGCAGAGGATTGAACCCGGCATTAATCATCTGGTTCAAATCCTGGCCCATGAGTTTTCCTGCGGCGGACATTTGGGAAAACGCAAGTGTAAGAGACTTGAATTTAACACTGTCCCCCATGGAAATATCGCTCAATGCCTGAAGGTATCGTACCGTGTCTTCCGCTTGGATATTGAAGCCGAGCATCATCTTTTCGGCATCGACCATATCTGTAAGAGTGAGCGGAGAAATCTTGGCCATTTCTTTAAGTTGCGACATAAGGCTGTCTGTCATATCTTTACCCACCATCGTTTCAATGGCTGTCTGCATGGATTGGAACTCTCCACGGACACGGACAATTTGCGAGACTAATTCCTTTATACCATAACCTCCGAGGAATTTTTTCCCCATATCGGTCACAGCTTGTTTAATTTGTTTGGTTACATCAACGGTTTCTCCTGCCTCTTTCTTATAGAGAGAATACTCATCCCTGAGTTTTTTCACCGAAAGCCGAGCTTCAGCTTGTTGCTGCGTTAATCCAAACAATGCCGCTTTCTCTTCATCGAGTGCCTTGCGGGCAGCGTTGTATTCTGCCAGCTTGCCGGATGCTCCGATAGGATTATTCTTCAAAGCCGTGCGATAAGCGTCTCCAAGACGTTTCACATCAAACTCTATATCTTTGATGACGGCGCGTTGGGCAATAATCTTTTCAGACAATCCGTTCACCGTCTGGGAAGCATCATAGATTTTCTTCTTGAAGCCATTTTCCATCTCAGCGCCTGTCTTAGCCGCCTCAGTTACCAGCCCCATCATTTGTTGGCGAGCAGATGCCAATTGGGTTTCCAAAGCCTTTGCCGCTGCCGGAGATTTGTTCACGTCCATCTTTTTGAGTTGGGCTTCCAGCTTTTCACATTCTTGTCTTAGCTTTACGACCTGTTCCCAGTCACTTGATACACGGAATACGAGTGTTGCCATAAATAAAAATCTAAATATTAATGCTTAAAATTATGATATAAGCAAATAGTATTCAGACTTTTTGAAATCAAAAACGAAACAACTTGGCAATTGTCGTGTAATTTAACTTCTATTTTTGAATAATTAGACTCCATCTCGGAATAGAACAAAAAAGGCGCACCATTATGATGCGCCCGATTGTCAATTTGTTCTTTAATTTATATCAGAGCCTCACGGCTGGAATATCAAAACTTGACATTTGCCATTCTTTTAAGTATCTCATTGTATTTTGATTGTATGATAGCTCTTTGCTTTTCTGATGCTGTAATTATCTTTCCTTTATACTTTCGCATTACAGATTCATTTATACCTATTTCCTTTGCAAACTTACTTGCATTAATAAAAGGGAACGCTTCAAAAAATCCACTTAAGTCATACACATACTCCACAGAATAGCCAGCTTTATACCAACTTGGAAATTCACCATGTTTTTCTTTGTAATATTCTGCCTGTTCCTCTAAAACAGAAATAAAGTCCTCTTTCGCTTCTTGTTCTGTAAGCCCAAAGCCATACGCACCGTTTACATCTTCAGAATAGATAGAAATTCCTCCATCATCTGCTTTTTCAATAATAGCCTGAATCTTCTTCATAATCGTGTATTTTAAGTTTTGTCAATTAAATGCACCCACCGAAGTGGGTGCTGTTCTTTTACTTCTTTAACCCCGCCTTTTTCATCATGCTGTCAAGAGTACCTTTAGGTATCTCTTTGGCTGGATGTCTGCCTACAGGGATAAAGTAGTCAAAGTCGGGATGAACATACTTGTGATGTTTCTTTCCCTTTTCGATTGTCCAGCCTGCTGACTCAATCAATTTGTAAAACTCTGAAAACTTCATAAATCAAAGAACTTTTAATTGACAATGCAAAGGTAACATTTTCGTTACTATTAAGCAAGCTTTGTAACGTAAAAAAGTAACGTTTCTGTTGCTTTTTAACATTCTAATAGAGCCATATCTATTTCTTGTTTCTTCTTCTGCGTGAAGCCATATCCTTGCCTTTCACCTTCGTGACTTTTGTCCCGGTTACAGTATGAAGCTTGTCACGCTGCATTAATACTAAATTCCTGTATGGTATCTCATAGACCACTTCCCGGTATGACAGATGCAGATTTTCCATGAACGATGCAATCTGTCCCAAGAGAGTATCATTTCCTACGACCTCGGTTTCGCTGCCAGCAGACTTACGTTCCTCGCCAAGCTGACAGCTTTGAGAAAAACCTTTGAGTCAATCATAGAGAGTGCTTCATCTAAAGCATTTACGTTTTCTTCGTATGTTCCTTTGGCTAACTCTTCACTCAAGTTTTCGTCACCAGCTATCAGCCAGGAAAGAGCCCTGCTGTAGGCCTCACTTTCTCCCAGGGAGAGAAGAACTTCTTTCAAATTGTCTGCTTCTTGTACGCCTGACAAATGGGAGATTGCTCCGGCCAGTTTGTTGATAGTAGGAGGGTAGACCGTGTAGGCTTTCCCAGCGACAAACACCGTTCTGAAATCACTTCCGATAATGGATTCAGTTACTATTTTTGCTCCTTGATTCATTCTGATAAAAGATAAAAATTAAGGGGTGAAGCCATAAAGCCCACCCCTGTTATGGAATTCAATCTCTACCTATTGGATAGGCATTAAGCACCTGCTGTTACTTCAGATGAGTCAAACCAGTATTCCGGTGCAACTTCTGCATTTTGTGGTTCCAGTTCCACCGCACTTACAGGAATACAGACAGCCTTGTCTGTTGTGGCTTCACGTGCACCGATGTCAGCACGGGGAATCACACAATACTGGTCATCGTCAGTCAAAGCAACAAGTAACTTCTCAATGTTTACCTTACCTCTTGCACGCTTCCAACCCTTATCAGTGTTAATAATATCACCACCCATAAGGTCTTTCTTAGTAGGATAGTCGTACTCACCGATAGTGAAGTTTACAGTAACATCACCCATTTCCTTATCACTTCGATAGGTCTGATTCGTGAGCTGGTTCTTATAATTTGTACGACTTGCTTCTGCTTCTTCAATCGTCCATGTATCCTGATGGATATTCTTGATTTCTTTCAAGGTTTCACCCTGCAAGAGAGTATGCAAGGCTTGTCCTGTCAAATCTGCGGTAATCTCGCTAGTTTCGCCATACCAAAGCTTCTTAATATTCACGGCTGTGATTTTCTTTGCTTCTGCCATATTATTTCACATTTAAAACTTCAAACAAAATTCTTACATTCACATAGTGACACTTTAAGGATGTGTCCTCCTCAGTTCCGATTGACTCGATGGAATAATGATAGGTTGTACCGTCATAGCGTCCGGTCACTCCGTCAAACAATTCTTGCGCCTGTTTCTCCAGTTCGTTCAGCCGGATGGTGTTGGCTTCACCTTCCTTCAAATCGGGAACGCAAAGATTCACCTCAACGAAAGATTTCTTCCAATACGTCCCAGGCTGTTGTTTCTTGGAGTGAATTACAATCCTTTCAGATTTCAATTCGCCCGTCAGTTTCTTGCCATTGGGAACGATGTCAATTTCAAAAGGCTGACAGTCACGGTAGAGTATGTTTGCTATGTCTGTAGTCACTATCATTTGATTTCCTCCTTCAATCGCTTCTCTGCATATAGGGCTGCACCAGACAAGACTTCGTAGCCTTTGGATTCCACGAAAGAAGCGTATTCCGCTTCATTCCTTAACTCCAAGCCGTCATCTTGGACTGCGTACTTGTTTGATTTACGGAGTCTTCCAGTCCGGTTCTGATAGTTGCCATTCTTTACAGCGTAATCGACAGCCTCTTTACCAACCTTCTCCTCAACGGCTTTCACCTCGGCATAACCTTGTTCGAAAAAGCTATCCACGTCCGAAAAATCAAACTTCACATCCATATCTCTGAGTAACCAAAATAGTTTGTATTCTTCACCATGTAAACTTTGCCAGTTCCACGGATATTCTCACCGTCCATACATCTGACTTCATCACCAGCCTTCAGGGAGATTTTCTTCTCGCAGACTACATGGTAATTCGGTCGGTACACTTCACCGTTCTCCGAAGTAAACTCTTTGGTAGAGTTGTCGTCACACCGGCACCTACACACGTCCTGCCAGCTTTCACCACCTGTTTCTGGAATAGGCCGGCCGAACTCGTCTGTTTCCATTGGAGTAGTAACCTTAACTTGTAAGGTATGTGGAGCAAATATCATAGGAATCTGACTTTAGGTTTATCTGACAGTATGTCTTCAAGTCCGTACTTCTTGCACAAGAAAGAATAGTATTCCTTCAAGCCTTTTGTATCCCATGACATAGAGAAACCGTTCTCGCTGATGGAAGTGGCACGGAGTAATAGAGAGGGGATGAACTTCGCCATAGCCACCGACACAAGACCGATGTTTGACGGGCCCATCTCATCCTCTCCGCTTACTTCTGAAGACAAACTTATCTCCAAAAGGTCAGCCTCCGACAAGTTGATGCCGAAGGTCTGAAACTTCTGTGATATGTAGTCGTTTACTGTCATGCGTTCATGGTTGACAAATCAAAGTTCACAATCAGATTCGGGTTCGTAATCTGAGGAATCCACTCTGCAGTGTATTCCAAATAACGACCGTTCTTGTCCTTGTAACCGGAAATAAGCATATCACCGTCTGCCTGGGTGTAGTTACGTCCAGGTACGCCGTCCACTGCTTCGTACGGAGTGTGGAAACGCATATAACCGACCTTATCCTGTGGAAGCAAGGTGATACGGTCGTCGGCGTAAATCTGCACGTTCTTTCCGGTCTGGTCTTTTACGTAATCTTCCTTGATTTCAATGGCCGGAAGCCCGATGCCAGTGAATACTTGGGAAGCCAGTTGAGATGTAATCAAACCGGTTGAAAGGTACATTTCATTTCCTGTAAGCTGCATTTTGAACTTGTCACCAAACTCAGCCGATCCGATGATATTCTTCACGAAAGTTCCTCGGGACATAATCATCTTCTGGAAGTTTCCATAATCAGCTTTCAGAGCATTAATCTGCTGCTGCAAATAGGTGATGAAGTTCGTCTTCGCACCAGTATCAGGCTTGATGAACTTGAACGGCAATTCAATGTCGAGAAGGTCAACGCCTCCGGCATTGTCGTCTTTGTTCTTGACTGTTGCTTCCCCGGTCATCAGAAGTGAACCTACGATAATATCCATGCGCTTGTGAGCTGCTAAAAGTACCTGGCGGTAATCATCATAGATGAAGTTCACGATTTCCTGCATGGCTGCTACCTGGTCGGCAGGTTTAGCTGCATTGAACTTGTCAATCAAGTCCTGAAGCTCAGACAAGCGGTCAATGGAAATCTGGTAAGCATCGCCAAGATAAGCGATTTCACCATATCCTGAGCCGATATTCCGGCGTTCACGGATAGGCTTCTCACCATAACGAGAGTTGATAGAACCGGCCATCACGCCCGTAACTTGTCCGATGTAGTCCTTGAACACACGAGTAGTCGTTCTACGGAAATCGAGGTACTGCTGCCAGTAGATTGTATCCTTACGAGTCTGAAGGACACGCTGAATAACGGCGTTAACGATGTTGGGGTCGTTAAACAGAGTATGAATAGTTAGCATCATATATTAGTCCTCCTTTCTTTATTTGCTTGCAATTATACCTGCTGCTCTCAACGATGCTAGAAGAGCATTAATTTTATCTTTCTCATCACCACCTGCTGCATCATCAACTTTTGCACCCTGCTTTACCAATCCCAAGGTACTTGAGTTAGCTGCCTGATAGGTAGTGTTATTGTCCGTCCAAGGTACTTCTACATACGCCTTTCCACCTTCCAATGCTACTGGATATTTCTTTCCGCTTTGAGAGAATCCCAACTGAATACCTCCCATCACAGAATCAGAAGCTTCTGGCAGTTCATACGAAACACCAGCCGGGGATTGCACGCCTGCAGCGTTGAACTGGAAATGCGGCATGTTGGCCTTGTCAATGTCAGAGAAAGGCATAACCAATTTGGTAGGCTCAATCTCGAATGCTCGCATCAAAAGAGCAACTAATACAATGCCTTCTTCTACTTGTACTCTTCCGTACAAGGCTGAGTTAGCAATGACTTTCGGAGTTGTGCCGCTTACCGCTGTAGCTTCATAGAGTACAGTACCAGCTTCCAATGTTTCGCCAAAGTCGGCAGACAGCGTCAACTTATCGAAATCTTTGTTTGATTTGTCAATACTGTTGATGGTAGCCCCATGAGAACCATTACCCAGATGCATACCCACATAAGCCAAAGAGTTTTTCTTGATTTTCAATGTGGTATTGGAACCGGTGGTAAACTTTCCATAGACTTCTACACGGATAGCCACCTGAGCGGTCTTCTTCACCAAGTCGGCGGCAATCGGTGTAAAGGATGGAAGAAACGAACCAGCGACAAGGTTGGCCGTATCCAGCTTGTAAGGGCCTCTACGTCCTACACCGGTAGAAACGTCATAGCGTTCCTCGATGGACGGTTCAGGCTCAATGTTGTACTTAAATCCTGCTGACATAAATTACTTGTTTTGTTGTTCGACAATAGATTTTGTGTCCGCCTCAATCATTTTGGCGAACTCGCTCGCTTCCTTCTCCTGCTTCTGTTCGGCAGTTTCAGGAGCTTTGGAGAACTGAAAACCGTTGTTAGACATATCCTGCTTCATGTCCTTGAAATAAGTGTCCAAGTCCGTGTTTTCGGGAATGTTGCGGTCTTTCAGCATAAATTCGGGAATACCGTACTTCTTCGCCACTGCTGAAATCTGAGAATTGCGCTGCGCCTGCGCTTCATTTTCCTCCATTTTGGCCAGCTTGTCGGCAAACGGCTTGATACCGGCGGCGATGCCATCGGCAATCATCTTTGCGATGTCTGTCTCCTGCGGCTTTGGAGGGTCGTTTGGTTTCGGTGGTTCTGGTTTCGGATTCTCGATTGGTTTTCCGTCTTTCAGTCCATGCTTCTTCTCGTAGTTTGAAACAGCGGAAGTCTGCGCCTGTCCTGCACGGAAATCACCATAGTTTTGCATCACGTCCTGAAATGAGATACCCTCCACGATGGAGGTCACCTTCGTTTCGTCCGTTACACCCTCTGCCTTCTTTGTGGCGATACGGGTGAGTGTAGCAGTGTCCACCCCAGAGAATTTTTGTTGCAGTCCTGCCAAGATTAGTTCAAAGATTGTCATACCGTATGAGTTTGATTAATAATTTCATACGGTAAATTTACTTATAGAGAAAGGGAAGGGGAAATTTTAAGGCTAACGATACGAAACAATTGGGAGAATGTTCGTTTTTAGACAAAAAGAAAGCGTGACTACTAGGGTAATCACGCTGGAACATCATTCAATTATACTTTCAAAATTTCAATATAGCTGCTTCTATTTCTTTTTTGTCAGAATCTTTTACGTTCCTCAAAGCATTCAGGAAAGGTAAAATTAAAGAGTCATCAACCATGAACCAGACTGGATTTTTAAATAATTTTGGGTATCCGGGATCATCTCCATAGCCATTCCATCTCATTGCCATTCTTCTTTCCCCATTTTCCCAAATACCTATCGCTATAGAAAAATCATCATTTTCAAATACAACATTCTCAACCTTAAAATTACTTGGATTTACATCTTTTGCTTTCATTGTACTATCCTCCATTATATTTAATTAATAATCATAACAAATTTATAGCTGCCAGTTCCTCTGTCAGCGCGTTAATACCTTTCTGAATCTTCTCCAACTGCTGTTTACGGGGTTTGTGTACTCCTGCCGCATAATGCCACAACTGGCGTTCATTGATTCCGGTTATCCGGCTCAAAGCAGCTTTGGTAAAGATACTGCTGTAATAGTTGATGAAGGTGGCAGCATCTATCTTGAACTTCAATGTGAACTCTCCCTGCAAAATTTCCACTGGAGCGATGTTCATTTCATTACATGAATCCAAGTAAAGTTCAACAGCCTCCTTCATGTTCTTTTCGATTTCCTTCACGTCGTTACCGACAGTAATCACCGGAGCACCTTCAATATAGGCACTAAGATTATTTCCAGCATGTTCTACAATCACTTCTACGATTTTCATACTGACCTCCTTTTTATCGTTAAACAAAAGAGGCGGGGGCTATTTTAGCCCCGCTTGCCTCAGAATGTTGTAATAAGTGCCTTTCTCAACGCCTTTCTTGCCGTGGTCTGGGACAATCACTACATGGCTACCATCAGTGTAAACCATGTGACTGCCTTTCTGCCTCACGAACCAAAAGCCATTTTCAGTAAGCAGCGTTACAACGTCTTTAACTGATTTGTAGCTCATAGCGTTTAAGACTTAATTACGATGCAAATATAGTAAAATAACGAATAATTACAAAGGAGTATTCATGTTTTTACTATGATAAAGAAAATAGCGATACCTCGAAAGATACCGCTATTCAAATAGTCAATATTTTAGATTTATATCATTCTGTTTTGTATTATCCCCGTAAATATTCTGACTGAATTGTTCTATTCTTCAGATTTGCTGCTGGAACTTTTAAGAGAGGAAAGCTGTTTCTGTTTCTCAATGTCGTTCTTCTGCTTCTCAGCCTGCTCTTCCTTGATGGCTTCAATCTCATCCAGAACTGCATCCACGTTCCCCACAAAGGTGATAGCCCGCTGTTGCGACCAGATTTCACCGTCCTTGGCCTTGATTGCCGTGTCTATCTTGTCTTTGATGTCCTCCAGCTTATACGGCTGCATCTGCACATCCACGTCAATGGTTTCGGAGGCTTCTTCAAGGGTGGAATTCACGGAACCCAACGCAGAGACAAGAAAGTTTACCCGTCGTTGCATGAACTCGCCGACGGTTTCATTCAGGTTCTCCACATTCAGGTGGGTGGACATGAACACATAGTCGAAAGTCACACCGGAAACGGCGTTTCCTGTACCCTTCAGGGAGTCGAAAGAGATTCTGGGCGTATTGGTCAGTCCGTATATCTGACTTAACAGCGTCTCCACCTCAAATTTTACCGTATCGGGCACCTGAGACCAGGTAAGATACTGGGCATTTGCTCCCTGACCGGTCAGCTCGACTACACGATTCTTGAACTCACCTGAGAAATTCTCCACGTTACCAAAAAGCATGAGGATAGGGAAGAAGTGGTAGTCGATACAGTCTGCATAGTTTGAAAGAAGTTTCTCCAGTCTTACGCGAAGACTCTTAATCTTCTCACAATACGCTTCCGGACGGTACATGTAAATCACCGGCATCTTTTTGAATCCATGTGCGAACGTACCTTTGTCGGTCCAATTACTTGTCAGTTCCCATTGGTAAACCATGTCCTTGGTAATGGTCATGAAACATGTAATCTCTACATCGTTCAGGTCTTTCTTCTTGTACTCACGGGATAGGGCTACCAAATCCCCCTGATCATTGAAGAAGGGATAGAGCTTGTCGCCACGGAACGGAGACCAGATGGCACTCTTCAGACGGTATTCAGGTTTTGATTTGCCGAAGATTCCTGAAATCTTTCGTTTGAGCTTTGCCCAGAAGCCGTCATCCTTCACCACATACCAGTATTCGGCCACTTCCTGCTCGGCCAGCCATGCCCGGACTACTTTCTTGTTCTGGTATTTCAACTTGTTTTTCTTGAACACCTGCTTCAATGTGGAAAGAAGGCTTTCTTCCGACTGGTCCGGCTGGCAATCAAGGACCGGTTCTGTTCCAACGGTGAAGGCAGTCTGAATGTTCACGATGTCCTGCTCGATAGGAAGAGCAATCCTGTTCGGGTCAACTTCTTTCCTTACCGCCGGCTCAACATATTCTTTCCCGGTTGTAGGGTCTGTAATCCGTTTCTCAGGCTGGGTAGTGATTTTGATTTTCGGGTATTTCTCTTCATCTATCACTATCTCGTGCTTGTTCGGATTCCAGTCGTTGTAAAGAGCGTGAGCGTTTGGTTGCTCGGTCTTTCGTCCTTTTTTCAGATAGTAGATTTTTCTCTCTACTTCCGGCATAGCTAAAATTTCTTCTATAGTCATATCTCAAAGTTTAATGTCCAAATATTCCTGAAACGTCTTTGGGTTTCATAATTCTACCGAGAAGTTCTCCCAGCACATAGTAGCGTGCAGCGTCAATACCGTGGTTATCGTGGTCTTCCGGCTCGTTGATGTAGTTTCCGTCCTTATCCTTTGCCCAAACATAATTTCTGAACTCCCGTTGAAGATTGTAAGAACGCCTTGTAATGAAAATTTCCATACCCTGCATCTTGTCAATACCGGCATTGACAGAACCTTGTCCTTTCTCTACCGCGTATATTTTAATCCCTCCGTTATGAATCTCCTGAATGAGTCGCGGGTCCGCACTGTCGGCAATCACTCTCAAATTCCACGGGCGTAGCGTCTTTATAATATCCCCAGAAAGTAATCCAGTTCTATAATCCACTTCATCCAGATAAAGCGCATTGTCTACGATGCCACATCGAATAGAAGCCGATGGGTCATTGGTATAACCAAAGTCCTGTCCAATAGCCACCTTCTTGCACCACATGGGGAACTCATCCACGATGCCCCATTTCTTGAACACGGCACCTTCGGCCACGTCAGCCCATCGGCCGATAACGACATGAGCATATTTCTCCGGGTTCTTCTCTTTCATTTCTTCAACCTCTCTCAGAAACTCAGGAGATAAGTTTGCTATATTGTCGAAATAAGTCGTATGAATATGTAGAACATTCGGATGAGTGGAAATTTGCACCTGAACGCCGTCAATCTCCACCATCCGGTGAGTATTCTCGATATACTTCTTGTAGATGAAGTGATTGGAGTCACAGGGATTCATAATGATGATAATCCGGTTCTGGATTCCTTTCTTACGGATAGAGAGCATAATCTTGTCAAACTCTTCCTCACTGGTCCATTCCTCTGCTTCATCACAGACAAAGGTGGTGATACCCTGAATTGATTTCAACTTTGCCGTCTGATTCCCGGAAGAAGTCTTGATACCCCGGAACATGATACGACTGCCGGTCATCCGATTTACGATGTCCGTCTTGGTGGTCTTGAAATACTTCGTTGTCCCATCCAAATCTATCTTTTCCATCATCTCTGGAATGATAGACATCCCGGCTGATACCATCGTGTAACGTGTATAAAGAATCTGGTGGACTATCTTCTCTGTGGGAGTCATTTCGAATGTCAGACGCTCAATGAAGGTAGAAGCGTTGAAAGACTTCCCCGAGCCACGGCCACCGGTAATGAGAATGATAAATTTCTCGCTATCGGTATATAGCGGATGATATATCGTTTGGGGTACAATCATTTCAGTTTGTCTTTAATCCATGAGTCAATAGAAATTCCATGGTCAATATCCTTTGGAATATCTGCGTCTTCGTCTTCTCGGTCTCCAAAACCTTCTTTTCTTCCTAATGTGGAAAGTAAATAGCGAATCATATACCCATCTGGACGTTCACGCCATCCGATAAAGTTCCCATTTTCATCTTTCTCAGGGATACCAAGCGCAAGTACACGTGCAGATACAAGGCATTCATCTACCAGAGAACCTCTTTCGTCGGTGATAGCATCTTTGAACTGGCAGTCTGTTCTGGCCCAATCATACACGGTTTTTCGGGTTACATTGAATGCAGCAGCAACCTTAGAGAGATTTCCACCTGTTTTATGAAGGACCTCTCTGAATTTCGATATGTCTGGCTTCTTTCCCATGCGCGCGTATCTGTTTATTTTGATTACTCAATTCCAAATTCGACCCTATCCATAAACTCCTTTCCGTCAATATAACGTTCATCAAATCCATAACCGAACATTTCCATGAAGTTCGCTCTTTCTGTAGGACTTTTGAAAGACAAAACGACATAACTTAACATACCATTGTCTTTCTCAAAACTATTTTGACGTCCTATTCTGTCTTTTATTTTTTGTACTTCATTGTGGCGTGCAATTTGATTTTCTTTTGAATCGCTATAAAAGTCCCCGGAACGATCAATGTTTTTATTTTCTTCTCCTTCTTTGGTTATTTCATCTATACTGTATAGTGAATCGTTTAGAATATTGTCTTTACTCCAAATTTCATCATTTACAGCAAAATCAATATCACCGACACCTAACATATTTAGGTCAAAATCATTTAGCCCAGCATAATTATAATCAATGCCATCAAGTAGTTCTTTCAACATATCGGAATCAAACTCTCCTTGAACATTTCTGTTATTCATAAAGATATTTTGTTCTTTCTCGGTTTTTTCATCCATGTGAACTACTTCAACACGAATTAGATAGTCATTTTCTTTCGTGTCAGAGTTATACTTATTCACCTCATCCATAATCGAGATACGCTGATGCCCTGATACAAGATTACCTGTAACTTCATTCCAAACTACACCGCCCAATAATCCTATACGTTTTAAGTTCGCTTTCAAGTTCTTTCGAGCTTCTGGGGCAATTTTACGAGGATTATAATTGGCAAATTTTATGATACTTCGTTGTATCTCCCTACTTTCCGGTTGCGTTATTTTATTTCTTGTCATCATCCTTTACTACCTTGCGCGTTTTTTAATCCTACATAAAATCTTTTTGGTACTCCTTGTTTTACTTGTGCAGGAGAAATCGTGTCTGAGCCAAAGTATCTGAACATATTTGTTCTATATCTGCTTGTAACAAAATTGACTCTATCACGTACAGAATGCTGTCTGTTTGTGCCTAGCCCATATTGACGAGCTGCACGATACAGAATACGCATTCTTTGACTTTCTAATTCCGATAACGATTTTTTTCTGACTCAATACCTCTACTTTCTGTGTTTATATTCATAATCGAAAATTAGCTTTTCAGAGTATGGGAACTCTTCCAAAATACGTTTAAAATCATGTGGATATTTGTTTCGCATCATGAGCATTGTTTTTAAATCAATGGTAAAACCTTGACTTATAGCACCTGGATCATACACAAAAGGTTGTATTAATCCTCTTAGTCTAATATATTGAAGCACTTCCTTGTTCGTCCATAATGCAAGAGGATAGACCATACCTTTGTCTGTTATATAACTGGACTTCGCGAATTTCTTTAACCGCATCCGCTTCATGTATCCATCTACACCTTTCATCCCGCTGAATGCGTATGATATGCCTGTTTCTTCTCTCACAGCTTGTTCTATTTCTCCAATTTTTCTTGGCTTGATTGAAATGTTTGGTTCACGAAAGAATCCACAGGCATCATAATAATCACGTTGAAAATGCTTTATTTGGCGAATTTCTACGTTATTGTATTTTGTTTCTGCCCATTTGATATAAGGTTGGACATGGTCTAAGTTGGGAATAAGGTACATATAATAGCATATAACCTTATTAAACATACCAGCAAGCATGTCCAATAAGGCTATACTATCTTTACCTCCGGCTGAATAATATAATACAGCAGTATCAGTTTTTTCACGGATACTCTGTATTATCTGCATAGACAGTAAATATTTGTTCATCATTTACCCCCTTCACCACTAAAGGCAACATTTAAGTCATATCGCCTTTGTTCTCTACTACCTAACTGTGAAGCACTTGCCGTATTTCTACGGTTTGCTACCAGTCTTCCACCTAAACCGGCACCATTCATATTTCGTCTTGGCCCGGCAACTCTGTTAATTGCTCTTGTGACTCAGCTTTTGACTATTTAGATTAAATGTTCTCTGTACTTATTACTTTGCCAAGATGATACCATACTTGACTTATCAAGTATTCTACGCCGTTTTCTATTTTTGTAAGATCATTGCCTTCTTCATCAGCGAAAATAACATACTCGGCAGATTTCACCTCCACAGTGAGACGTGGTGCATCTTTTCGTCTGCCATTGATTAAGTATAAGGCATCATATTTGATTGGTATTACTTCAATCTCTTTATCATCGTCGGGTATATCCTCTTGTCGTTTGTATTCTTTGCCATCATGTCTAAAATAAACATATCGTGATACATTAGAGGGATATACATACCTGTGTTCTACATCTTGTTTGCCATTTAGAATGTCTTGAAAACATTCTTTGTTAATCTGTAATGTCAATACTTTCATAATCGTGTAAAGTTTAAATGTTAGTTGCGGGTGATGGATTCGAACCACCGGCCTTCACCAAGTCAAAGTGACGAGCTGACCACTGCTCTAACCCGCGATGGCATCTATACAAAGATACCCCATTATGAAGACAATTTTGAATAACAATTCAACGCATACGAAACAATTTGCTAATTGTTTCATTTTATACACACGCCAACTTAATGACGTGTGTATGAACGGTTTTTAAGCTGCCGATTTACTGTTTACTAAATCAAGTATAAACTTTCTACCAAGTTGCGTCCAACACAAGTATTGCTTTGCAACCTGCATACCAGTGGTATCACTTGTATAGGTGTGTGTCCTGTACTTGTCATAACCTAATCCCCTGTATTTGGCATAAAGCATGTAAACCCCATTCTGGTTGTACAATACGCCTAAATCTTTTAATATCTTGTACAGCTTTTTGGCACTCATGCCAAGTTCGTTGGCTATGATATTTGTTGTTATCAATCCTTCGCTTTGAAGGACATTGTCGAAGTAGGCAGCTTTTGGCGCCATCAGTCTGTTCTGTTCTTCTACCAGATTCTTTTCGGTTTCAAGTACAGATATTCGTTCTTTCTGCCTTTCGATGGTTGAGTTTGCTAACAGGATGGCTTTTGCCATGATTTCTTCTGGCGTATCATCCGATTTTACTGCCATATAACCGCCTTTAGTTCGGATTTCTTTCAGTATGGCTTTTACGCCTTTCTTGAACTGTTTGGCTATTGGCTTGCGGCTTTGCATCAGGACTTCATATAAACCGCTCTCTGTCAGCATCCAGACTTGACGGTTCTGACCTGACCGGAATAATGTTCCGACCAGCCTTTCATCTTCGTCTACTGTATTTACGAGTTTATTAAGGCTGCTTACATCGTATTCAATCCACTCTGCTACATCTTTAGCAAGAAACAACGGATTCTCTGCATTGCCGTAAACGGTAAGTTCTTTACCTAATAAAGTTGTTCTCTGTAAAACCTGTATCTCATTCATATTTTTTGAATTTAAGTTACCAATCTGACTCTTTACACACTCTGTCAATTCTTTATTGTTTGCGAAATACATCAAAGCTATCCCGATTTCTAGATACTGGCCGAAATACATGATTTCTCTTAGTTTCAATCCGTTTTCGGCTGCATACGTTTTTATTTGCAACATGTTCTTTGATTTCCATTCGCTTATGCTTATCCCGACATCAGAATTAAGCCCCTTGCAAGAAATATATATCCTGCCATTGTAGGTACAATAAGAAATTTGCTTATCTTTGTACCGTATGAATTGGGATTCATTTATGGTTTCTTTGTTCATACGCTGTAAAACCTGAATTAAACATATCCTCATTGATGACCGGTCAATTCATCAATGAGGATTTTATTTTGACCGTAGTAGCAAGCTGGGATTTGAACCCATGCACACCTGAATGTCTTGCCTTGACCTGTCACGCCTGACATATAAAAAGGCAAATCTTAAAAGAGGTCTAAAGTGGCAGTTTACCCCTTGAAAGAAATGCCTTGAATATCTTTGCAGCGCAACTGCCACGAAGCGCATTTCATTCTATGGCAAAATTACCAACCGCCAAATGTTTATCCTAAAAATTGCCGTAATCAGAACAAACATTTGGCTGATTGTTTCAAAATAATCGTGTGAGGGATTTACATTGCAGTTTTCATCATGTTTGGATTAAAGCCTTGCATAAGATTACCTTCGCAGTCAAAAAAGGTGTCTTCTCGTAGCAGACTACCAATAAGTTCATTTGCAAGCCTAAATATCGGGTAAACTTCATCATTAGAGTCTATCATGCCATCTTTACAACATTTCTTTTCACTCAGAGAACGCAACAGCCAAAGTGTTTTCATGTAATACTGGTATTTTTCGGGGTTGTTGAACATTCGTTTTAATAACATAATGTTTGATTCAGTTATTACTGTTTCTTGTTTGTTAGTAAATGTTATCTTGTGCAATTCAGGATTAAAGTCTATAATTCTCATAAGTCATATTCTTTTAAATGTTAATACTAAGCTATCTTTATAAGGTTGCATTTTTTGAAACAACGCCATTCTTCTTTTTCACAATCGAAATACACCTGGCAGTTATCTGCTGTTTTCTTTGTACCCTTTGTCTCTGGTATTCTGCCACTCATTAAAGTACCGAAAGCCTGACGCAGTGTGCCGTCTGTTTTCTTGAAATAGAACTCAACCACCTTCTTATGAAGCAATGCACGAAGTTTGATATTAGTCCAAGCGCATTTCAATGCTTCACTCATTGAATAACCGTTCTTGCGTACAAATGACCAAGCAAGGTTCATAATCTCTTTTAATAGGTTTCTCTTTTCTGTTGCCATAGTTCTTATATTTATTAGTTCTTTAAATGCTGTTTAAATTTTATGCTGCAAATATAATTGATATTTAAATTATAGAACAAGCTTTCATAGTTAATAAAATCTAAATATAAAATTGATATTTAAATTATTTGCTTATTATTTAAATAGTAGATATTTTTGTGCTATAAAACTAAATTTAAATGAGAATTAAAGAATTGTTGCGAGAAAAAGGAATTACCGCAAAAGAACTGGCTTCTAAAATCGGTATGACTGAAACTGGGTTAAGTATCGCTATGGGAGATAATGGAAACCCACCATTAAAGAGATTAGAACAGATTGCCACCGCTTTAGGTGTGCCAGTAACAGAACTCTTTGATAAACCCAAAGAGGGAGTTATACACTGTCCTCACTGCGGTAAGGAGATAAAATTGAATCCGAATGTTTAATTTTAAATTTAGAATTATGAGAAAAATACTATTTATTTTATTGCCCACGTTTTTACTTGTGGGCTGTAAATCTCGCGAAGAAAAGGTAGCAGAACTTATAAAACAAGAAATGTTCAAAACCCTTTATGATTTTGAGAGTTATGAACCTGTTGAAACTAAAATAGATAGTGCATTTACATCTATATATACAGATTCAGTAATCAAATCTTATGCTTATATAGCACGCTCATTTCTCGATGACGTACAAGAAGGACTTGATAAAGTAAAAGATGCGCAAAGAACAGCAGAAATATGGAGAGATAGCTATTCATCTTATGGGAGGGGCAAGTATGAAGAAGCATACAATGAAATGAGAGAACATTTAGATGAAGTTAAATCAAAAATGAGTATTGTAAATGGTTATACAGATTCAATAAGAAATGCTTCTGTTGGCTTTAAACCTGAATTTTGCGGATGGAGGGTTAAACATAGATTTAGATGTAAAACCAAAGGTGGTAATTTTGATTTAGGCGATTATATTTATATTGTTGATAAAAGAGTAACTAAAATTATATATAAAGAAGACCCTGATGATGAATATACTAAAAAAGTAAATGGGTTAATTGAAGAAGCTGTTAGTTCAAAAAATGAACAGGAAGAAACTGATAGTGTTAGTGGTGCAACATCAAATATTTAAACACGATTATTCCAGCCCCGTTCCTTATGGTTCGGGGCTTTATCCTCTAAGAATCAAAATAGAGAAAGGAAAATAACCATGACAACAAACGAAATAGACAAATTAAGCCTTGAAAAAGCCCATGCCTTATTTGAAACAGGTGATATAGATAAAATTGGAGTAGGAACGGTGAAAGGATTGTGCGAGATTCACCGCTACTTGTTCGATGGCTTGTATGACTTTGCCGGAAAGGTACGTACATTGAACATCGCCAAAGGAAACTTCCGTTTTGCCAACTGCTTGTATCTTGATGCAATTCTCCCGGTTATAGAGAAGATGCCGGAAACGACATTTGATGAAATCATTGCCAAATATGTGGAAATGAATATCGCCCATCCATTTATGGAAGGCAACGGGCGAGCCACCCGTATTTGGCTGGATATGATATTGAAAAAACGTCTGAAAAAAGTAATAGACTGGCGCAATGTGGATAAAAACCTGTATCTACAAGCTATGGAACGCAGCCCTATAAATGATTTGGAACTCCGGGTATTGTTGCAACAGGCATTAACAGGCCAAGTAGATGACCGTGAAGTAATATTCAAGGGGATTACTCAATCTTACTATTATGAGGGATATGAAGCATAAAACTAAAGCCGGAAGCATAACGCTCCGGCTTTTCTACTTTTGTAATATTTTATCCAGCATTAGCAAAGACCTTTGGATAGTTCCTTTTCTGGTATTGAATTCTCAGATACCCAATAAGGCTTTCATAGTCGGTCAAGAAACCTTCATTGACCAAATCAGCAATCTTCTTTTCAAGCTGCCACAATTCACGTTGTTTTTGTTCCTCACCATGCTTATTACGTAGCATCTTTTCATGACTGTTGAAGATAACCCAGTTCAAGGCTTCACCGACCTTCTGCATGGCTTTAGGCATAAAGTCTTTGGGAACGATTTTCATGATGGCAGAAGAGAGTTCCCTATAAGCGTCCCCAGCATCATTCCGGTAACGAATCATTTGGTCAGAAACGAATTTGATTACATCATATTTGAATGACGCATTTAGCCACATAGCCAAATCAATGAACAATACAGGATGAACCCAGGTTCCACCGCATTTACCACGTGAACTTAAATAGGGAGAATTTTGCCCATTTAGATTTTCTTTTTCAACGATGGTAGCGATTAATTCCTTGGTTGATTCATTTTCAAAGTATTTCTTCAATTCTTTGTTTGAGGAGTTTCGTTCGTTCCATAACTTTACAAGCCTGGTAGCATTGAAATAGCCGTCAACGGTGCGTTGAATAACTTCTAAATTCCCCATTTGCCTTACCATTTCTTGATTTGTTTTCATGTCTCAGTGAATCTTAGATTAAAAAATTACCCCACCAAAGGCAAGCTCCTCACTTCTTACCGATGGCAGGGTTTATACTTTTCAGCCGTGAGGATAGCTGTTATTATCTCTTTGAGACAAAGTTACCAACATGGTGATTTTTAGCCTAAGATTGCTTAAACCAAGAACAAACAATTGGTAAAATGTTTCATAAAAATACCCCGAGCCTTTCGGAACGGGGTTACTTGATTAGTCCTTTGTTTTTCAACCTTTCTATAATTTGGTTGTAAAGATACTCTATATCCTGTCGGAAATCCTTATACTGCTGATAGATAAAAGAAACATCGGCGATATTGTTCGATATTACACACGGGGAAACATCCGGGAACACACCGGAAATCTCTGCCCGGATGCCGTTCGGCAGCCGTCCGCCGGCAAGCACACTAGGGGCGAACAAGAACAACACAATGAAGAGGAACTTCTTTCGCTGGGTAACACTTTCCGGATTGGGCGGACAATCTGCCCCGGAAAGTATCTCCCTGAACCACTCATAAATCTCCGGGATGAGAGTAAAATCAGTCAGGATAGGGGAGGATAATTCCTGCTCGCGTTCTGATAATCTTGATTTCTGTTCACGTATTGATTTCAACTCCACGATTGATGAAAATTCTTTTGTCATAGCGCGATTTATTTAGTTGGAAATTCTTATATTTGCATCATAATCGTGTGGGGGAGTTGGCTTCTAATCGTGTGGGCTGGCTCCCTTTTTTGTTTTATGCCAAGTGGTATGCGTTCAAGATGGCGAAAGTGTAGATGATGACCGTTACCAGACTGTCCAAGAATATAGCCCATTCTCCCAGCTTTTGAATCTGACTGAAACTCATGACTAGGACAACAAGGAAACATATCCATTGGCTTGAAAACAATCCTATCCCCAGCAATAAAAGTCCGATAGTATCCATGAATAATGCAACATGAAGCCACGGATGCGCCATCAGATACCAGCTTTTTGCTGTCTTATCCAGCTTCTGAAAGACTTTTACATGTCGGTATAAGGATTTACATTTGAGCAGCTTCACAAGCTCGTACAGGGCTTGTATGATGATTAAGGCGTAGAATGCGTGTTTCATGGTCAGTAGTTTTTATCTCCGTGCTTGTACGGACGAAGTTCATTGTATTTCATTTTCTGCTTGATGTGCCAGAAGATGTCGATATTTCTGTCCCGGCAGAAAGCGAATATCTCATTCAGGAGGATAAATGGTTCATCCCTGTAGAAGTTGTTGGTGACATAGACACAGATTCTAAACATGGACTCCGTGAAGGTCATATCAGAGTAATCTTCCGTATCGCTTCCTTCGTAGTCGAGACTATCCAAATCATATCCTCTCAATCCGGCCAAATCCAACACACGGATACAAGCATCGGCAAGTTCATCCTCCACGCTGTCTTTGATTCCGTGTTTGAAAGCGTACATAAATTCCTCATCATCACGTTTCCTCTGTTTCATGTAATATTCAAAATTGACCCGGTTGGCATGTTTCCCTTTCCGGTCAGCTTCCACAGCTTCCATTAATTCGGATATGACCAGGCAAAGGAAATGTTCGTTGCTGTATTCTTCTTCGTGCCATCCGTGCTTCACTGCGCACTGGTAGGCTTTATCTCTTAATTCGTTTAGGTTCATTTTGTTTCTTCTATATTATACTCCCAAAAACTAAGTTTTCCTTTCACATTCATAATCGGCTTATCAAACAGTACCGCATCTTTCAGCACCCAGTTCCAGCAGCCTTTCTCAGCCCAGACTGAAGGATGGTTCTGTACGCAGTCGGCTATAACCACGCTTCCGATGATGGCACCACGAGGTAACTTGTTGCAGTCTACACCTGCTAATTCTGAAGGATGAACTAGAATTTGTACTCTTTGCTCACTGTTCATTATCCAACCTACTCCCTTACTGTTACTTGCATGAATCAGCACTCTTTGGCCGATGTATTTCTGAGGACGCTTCCAAGTCCGGTTCTCGATGTCTTTGATACCGTGAGCGATTAAGCTCGCCCACGGTTGTTTGATGGATATTGCTTTCATTGCTTTTTCGTTTTCTTTAATTCAGAAATCAAAGCATCAGCTTGTTCAACACTTAATTTTGTAGCATCTTCTAAAGTTATTTCACTATTCATAAGTACAGCTAAACATTCCTTTGCTATTTCATATCTACGCTGTTCCCAATCAGTATTATCCCAGTCAGTAATGATAAGATATATAGCAGGAACATAAGACATAACACCGTCTAATTCACAAAGATAACACATACCGTATGGTGCATTAAGTACACCATCTGCATCTGCTTCCATGCCTTTGATGATGGTTACCTCTGTTCCTTCTTCTATTTCAGTTCTATTAAAATCCCATGATACTTTTAGTTTTGCTTTCATATTCAGTCCTCCAAAAAAGGTATTAAATCATCGAAGTATGCCCATTTCTCGACATTTTCAAACTGTTCATACCAAATGGTGTTATCTCTCTTGTGGTAGTATCCGCACCCATAGGAACCGTCTTTAAGGATATATAGGCAGAACCTACGTTCCTGCGGTGTCTCTTTTGCATCGTGCCATGAAGCGTTTACTCTCCAATTTGCCCCTTCAATGAAATCCACTACAGAATATGGCTCAATACCAGATTTGCGATTACGATTTACATCACCTGCATATTTGTACGCTGCTCTCTTTATATCATCATTTGTCATAAATCATCCTCCTTTCCACCTATCCCAGCAGCCACCACATGACTGCCAGGAACAGGTAATACAATTTCGTTTTCATTTGTTATTCAAATTTTAGTTCGAGTTGTGAACCCGGTTCTTTGTAACCAGGATTGGCCAACATAAAAGCTTCCCGTAAAGCATCAGAAATCTTATCCCGAATAACCTTGGATATATTGTTCTTGTCGGCATCGCTGTTAACTAGCAAGCATCTTTCAAGACTTCCATTGATAGGTTTATCGTCGAAGAATAAGCTGTATTCAGTGAATATCCGGTTTTGTTGCTGACCGTCCTGCTCTTCATCTTTTGTCTGGTATCGTTCGAATACTGTATCTTGCATAGTTCTCAGACATCTTTGTCCTCGGTCGCTTCTACAACCCTGTGCATCATTCTCAAACATGACAGACAAAGCACGTTTTTTACGGACATTTCCTATTCTAGCCCACCCATAATACACTTTCAGTTCACCCATATCACGCAACCTTTCTTTTTCTTATAATCTCCTTACAGATAGCTTCACAAAGCACACGGGCCATATTCACTTCAACGGCATTACCGATAAACTTCTTCTGGTCTGACTGGGGACCAATCAATACATAGTCTTCAGAAAAACCCATTATCTTTTTCAGTTCTGCTATCCGAAGCATACGCATCTTGATGTCAATGATGCCATATAAGGCCATAAACTCCTTAATCTTGACAGTCATCGGACTGTCCACTGACGTGACCTGTATGCCGATACCTCCTTCAACCTCTACCAAATAGGGAGGCTTCTTGTCCATCCGTGCTATCAATGTAAAACAAGGATTGTTTACAGAACCTCCTGCACTGGCAAACTGCGGATTCATAAGGTAATGCCATTTACGGTTGGCCGTGATTGTTTGTGAAGGCTGTTCTATGCTGCTTCCTACATTTGAGAAAGCTGTGTTCATTATCCACGGTTTGCAGCTTACCACATTGAACTTAGGCACCGTTGTTACTGTACCAACCGGTTGCTCAATGGACGTCGGTTTTCCGGTACCGTACTGGTTGTCTATGAAAACAGAATTTACCAATGCCAACCTGTCTTTAGTCGTAACTGTCGGTGCTGGAAGTTCTACAGAATGGTTATGACCATTCCCGTAATAGGCTGAGACGAAAGCGTGGTGGTCTTTGCAGGTGATTGTTCCGGCAGGGCCTTCCACAGATATGTTCTTGCTATCCGGCTGGCCGCTGAATTGCTTGGAAAGAAAATTTACCTTGGCCAGTGCAAGCCGTCCTTGTGTTGCCACAACCGGGCATGGCTCATCAACGCTTGGTGCCTGATATTTTCCCGTCCTGCTCATGGAGTTGTACTTTACAATGAAAGCGTCCTTCCCTCCAGCTACAAATTTAATCAGTCCGGCATAGATGCGTTCAAGAGTTTTCTCGGCCAGCGGCTTCTTCCTGCAGAATATGCTATCTCCTTCGTCTGAGAAATCCAGTACCTCCTTGACGGGCTTCCATTTTTCCAATCGTCCGAACATATCCGACTTTCCATCTTTACAGTGAGTAGGTTCAGGGAACACAATCGGCAGGCCACGCTTAGCGAAGATACCGAAGAACCGCTTGCGAGTAGTGTATGCCCCATAATCGGCAGCGTTAAGAATGCGCCAGTCAAAATCGTAGCCATATTTCCTGACGTTACGTTTCCACTTCTCATAACATCGTCCTTTGTCCTTGCTGATGGGGTGCCCTTTTTCATCCATATCGCCCCATGACATGAACTCCTCAACGTTCTCTATCTGTATGTAGTCTGGATCAATAGCCTCGATATATCGGAAAAGATGCTCAGCCAGCGTCCTACTATCGGCGTCCCGTGGCTGGCCGCCCTTGGCTTTACTGAAGTTCGTACATTCAAGGCTGGCCCATAATACAACCAGTGCATCCGGATAAATCTTCTTCATTCGTTCTACATGGGCCACCAAAGGAGACAGTTCCAAAGTTCTGATGTCCTCCGTGAAGTGGAGCGCATCCGGGTGGTTAGCCGCATGGCTGGCGATGGCGTTTGCATCGTGGTTTACACAAGCGACAACTTTCGCGCATTGTTCATCTTCGTAGCGTGCGTTTTCTACTCCGGTACTGGTTCCCCCGGCACCGCAGAAAAGGTCTATATAGAGTAACTTTATCATATCAATAAAATTTTATATCAAAATATCTCCAACTGTCCTTCAAGTTTATTAAAGTGATTGTTGTTGCATGAATTCCAATCTTCTTCCTCATTAGTATCAAGATTAAGCAGCTTGGCCATACCTTTTTTGTCAGGTTCGATAACCTTATAGTGTATACCTGTATAGAAACTAACTATGTAATCACCAGGATTTAATTCACATGGACTTATTGGTTTTAAATTCATTTTATGTAAAGTTTAGGTAAAGTGGATTTTAGAATAAAGTTTGTTGTGTTATTGTTCCAGAAGCTGTTTCATATTCATTCATGCACTCTTCACGAAATCTTTTTTCCTGCGCATCGAAATAATCTTTGTCTATTTCTGTGGCAAAAAAATCAAATCCCATCTTATAAGCTGCTATCCTGCTACTTCCACTTCCCAGGTGAGTGTCAAGAATCTTATAGCCAGGTTTTGCAAATGTTCGTAAAAGATAAGCATACAGGGCGATTGGCTTTTGTGTGGGATGAAATTTACCCTTATCAGCTTTACCTCCCTTATTCGAAATACTTACATGCTTAGCTGGTTTATCAAAAGAAGTCCAAGCAAATTCACATTGTGAAAAATTCTCCCATACCTGCTTTTTGTCCCAACATACAAAACATCTTGTTGGAGGAAGAGGAAAGTAATTACCTACCCATATAATCTGATTTTTGCTGACACGAAACAATTCATCAAAGTATTCCTTTGTAGGACGGATATCCCATCGCTGAATATTTCCCCTGTTTAGACACCTGTTTTTAAGTTTACCTCTTCCGTGGGTACTTTTTTTATCGAGACCATACGGTGGATCAACTATAGCAAGTTCAAAGAACTTGTCAGGAATGGATTTCATATAATCCATGCAATCTATATTATAAACTTTGCTTATTGGCATAATTTACATACGGATTATAAGGTAAATCATAAACTGAAACCGCTTTCCCTTTTTGTATAAGAGAAAGAATATCGCTGAACTGTGCCGGACCGAAATTCATTTCACATATAACATTTCCGTCATTGTTTACAACAGGAGGATTTAGTGGAACAAAAGAAGGGTTCGGGTAAAGTACCGGCTTGACTTTAAAAAATGGCAGATAAATAGATTCTCCTGAATTTCCTTTCAGTTCTACCATTCCGTCACGAGAAACGCTTTCAAGAGAAAGCAATCCGTATTCTTCGGAAAAAACCATAAGCCCATAGGCCAGTCTGCTTCCAATAAATAAAAGCAATTCATCTACTGCATTCATATCTTGTCAAATTGTTTTTGGAGTTCGTATTCAAAAAAATATCTTATTCTGGAGTTGTCACCTTTCGAAAAAGTAAGTGCATTAGCAAATGCAGACATGCAGGCTGAATAGCATTTGTCTTTCATCCTTTCCGATTCGTCCTTAACCTTCGACTGCTCGATAATGCTTGAAGCCTGAACAGCGTTGTCAATGATTTTCTCAGCATTAGAGAAACATTCGTTCACTTCTGCATACTTCTTCTTATCCTGATGGAAAATACCACCATCTTTCTTCAGAATGAATATCCGGACTCCTTCTCCTTTTTTGATTATTACCGCGATGTCAAATCCCTTGTATTCCTTCTGGTATCCTCTTCCTCCTATATTCATAGGATATTCAGTACTTTTAATCATTTTCTTCTGCTCACTCCCAAGAGCGGTATTACGTTAAAACTCTTGAACCGGTCTATAAGACGGTCTCCGAACCTTTCCTTGAACTCATCAAGATCAAGATTGCTGGTTATATGGTACTTCTTGAAGTGTGACTGATATATCTCATACCTTGCATACAGGAATTCATCTATCACGCTGTCAAGCGATGTACCGTAACTTTTCTGATTCTCAGTTTCAAGGCCAATATCGTTGATACAGATATTAAACGGCATTCCATCTATTCCCTTTCCTCCTTCCTCATTGTAGGTGTATCGGTCTATATGTCCGTTAATCTTGTAGTAGTTCATCATCTGTGTTACGGAAAGATTAAAGAACATGTTAGGGTTGTTAGTAAGTTTCAGGTATTCAGAAAAAACTTGCATTAAAAGCGTCTTTCCGGTACCCGGAACTCCGAGTATCATAAGGTTTTTATGTACCTTATAGTCTTTACCCGGGAATATATTCTCAGCAAGCTTGCAGTTGTTGAAGTAGTATACAAGAAACCTTATTACGTCACGGTTATATTCGTCGACAACAAACTCACTGAACTCTCTTTCCATATATGCGGAACCTATCTGTTCTATCATCGCACAGTGACGGTCAAATTCATCATAATCTGTCAGGTCGAATTCAGAAACTTCCTGTATATCTTTCTTCATCCGATTTACGAGATTGTATATCTGGCTTGCTTTTAACTGAGTTTTTATCTGTTGTACGTTGTTTTCCATTGTCTCTGCATTTATTGTAGGCATCAACGCCTGTGTTTGTCCACCACCAGAAAAAGCGTCTTTTGGCATCATCTTTTGTGAGGACCGTTTTTTCTGATCCGGTTGCACTTATGTATTCAAAGAACTTTTTAATCTGTTCCTGAATTATCTTCATGAAGTTTACGGCACCTATTCCGGACTGCCTGCACATCTGCTCTTTCCATAATTCATCAGACATAAGTTCTTTTTCAATGTCAATTAATGTCTTTACAGGAGATAAGGGTTCCGCCTGAATAGCAGATACCCTTAAAGACTTGCTCAGACCTCCCTTCCTTCCGGCATTAGCCCTTTTGCTGCACACATCCTTGTATTTCTCATAATCGCGGTCAAACTGATTCTTTACAGGAGAAAATGCAATCTTTACGATACTGTCAGAAACAAACTCTTCGTATTCCATATTGGTAGGATCTTCAAGATGTTTCTGATATAATACCATTGCCCTTAGAAGCCTTCCTGCCTGCGCGTCTGACAACTCACTGATTATGTCCATTGAATCCGTATACAGCAAGAATGAGTTTCGTTTCATGTCATATCTCTTATATATTCGTTAACCGCATCCTTGAATTCTTCAAATGAACGGCAGAGTATATATTTGCTTCCGTTCTTGACAGCTTCCTGTTCCCATTTCTTCTGAGAATCACTCTGTTTACCGGAACGTGTTTTCATTTCGATGCAAAGTGCACCGTAATGACGGTTGCTCTTGAGAAGAATCAGGTCTGACACGCCTGGGAGCATACCTTCATCCTTCATGTACGCGCCATTCCTTGCAGATCTTCTTGCAGCGTTGGGAATGGCAAAAAGCACATAGCTTATGGAAGGATACTGCATCCTGAACCATTTAACGCACGCACATTGAAGACGGTGTTCTTCATCATCATGCGTCTTTTTACAGGTATTCTTCTTTATTTTGAGAAGGTCCGAAATACTGATTCTATTCTTCTGTGGCATAGGCTAAGCTGAATTCTTTAGGTATGTACTGGTTAATCGGTATGATGGTTGACTGTTCTATAGACGCATGGATAATCTTCCTGTCAAAACCTCTGTTTTTCTCCTTGCATTCTTCTTCGAGCTTGTCCTGCTCGTCATTCAGGTATCTGTTGATAAGCATTATCGCGCGTTCTGCAGTATAAGTCTGTACGACGAACTGCATGTTAGTTTCCTCCTTGTCCTCATCCTTTCCTTCTGTAGTAAAAATGATTCGTGCGTCAATGTTGTAGAATTTGGATTCAGGAATGTCGGCCTTGTCCTCTCCGCATATCTTCTTGATTTCCTCGTCAGAATAAAGTTCTGAATTTTCCATAACAAGCTTTCCGAGTTCATCAAGAGGAGTAGTTGATAGCTTGTCAACAAGAATTATGCAATAATCAAACTCCTTAATCTGGGTTATCCTGAAACTTCCCTTGAAATTGAGTTCCGTGAAGTCCTTAACGATTTCCCTTGCCTGGTCTATAGACTGTGCTTTAAGCAGGAACTTCTTTTTTTTCATGTCACATAATACTTGTGCCATGTACGGAATAAAGTTGTCAGTTGTCATTTCGAACGCCATTCGTCTCTGATTTGATACTTCAACTTCCTTAATGGATCCTTCCTGCATATAAAAGTTGATTTTAGATATTTCCTCCTGCCCCAAATAGGTACCTGCATCAAAGATTATTTCGTTACGATCAATGTTTACAACCTCTCCTGTATCATGATTTGCAAACGCTTCACTCCATGTTCTTTTCAGTGATTTTACCAGGAACTTTCCAAGCATTTTTTTTATGTCGCTTGTTACATATCTTACTTCGTCCTTTCTTGTCTCAACCTTCACTACGTTTTTTTTCTTTGCCATAGCTTACTCCTTTCTGTATTTATTGATTGTATTCATTATGGTTTCAACAGGAAGTGCCACTTCTGTTGTAGTTTTATCTTCATATCCCTTTATGTATTCGTATGCTTCGGGAAATGCTTCCTTAACTTTCTTTGAATTCCTTAGAGATAGGAGAGTGTTCACTATAGAATTGTATGTCCTGCTCTTTTCATCCCTAAGTTCTTCTATCCTTTTCTGTAGCACTGACACCTTTTCTGATTCTTCTGCAGTACACGGAACATTCAATCCACATCCGCATGAACCTCCGCAAGGAAGCCATTCTTTAATTTCCACCCTTGTAACCTGTGAACCGTTTATGATGTATATGGCCCTTGTTTGATAAAAGAATCTTGGATACTTAGTGAAAGTGTCATATACCTGTTCAGGAATACCTCTTACTGCTATATCTTTCACTATATCATTAAGTATATCATGTTCATTGCTGATACGTTCAGCTATAGGTTTCACCATTTTTGTTGCAACCTGTTCAGCTATTGCTTTTGTTATGTTCATAATTCGTATGATTTAAAATATCTGTGTGCCGCGCATTCGTCATGCTCCAGCACGATTTTGTACAATTTTTTCTGCTGCTTTCTGAATTCTATATCATTGTCATACAGCCGGTGATGTTCACGGCACATAGGAACCACATTCCATTTTGCCGTATAGTATTCAGGATACATTGACCGTGGAAGAAGATGTGCCGGATCAACGGCCGGACTTCCGCATATACAGCATCTGTCAGGAAGCTCCCTCTTTATCTTGTTCATTTCATTGTTAAGTGCTTCCTGCTTTTTGCTTACCTTCCTTATCTTTACCATTCGAAGCGGAGATTTTCTCCGCAATGGTGTTCTCTTTTCTTTCATTTTGTTCGATTTTGTTTTCTCGTATATATTCCTTCAATGCTTTTCTGTAAGTGCGTGAAGTATTATATCCTCTGTTGTTGTCAGGGAAAAGGGAAATCACGTATTCAAGGCATTCAAGTATCGCTGCACGACTCTTCCTGCTTATCATATAGAATCAAGTTGACAAGTTCATCGAAGTAACATTCATCTTTCGGTATGTCGTCAGAGGACGCGGTTATCTGATTGGCAATGCTTCTTTTTTTCTGTATGAGGTTGTATATACGATGGTCTATACTTCCCTGACCGAGTGCGTTGTATACCGTAACATTGTTTTTCTGTCCGATACGGTGGCACCGGTCCTCGCATTGTACAAGATCCGCGTAAGTCCAGGGCTGTTCAACGAAAAGTACTGTGGAAGAAGCTGTAAGAGTTATTCCAACTCCTGCCGCCTTGATGGAGCATATTATTATCTGAATCTCCGGCCTGTTCTGGAACACGTCAACGGAAGCCTGCTTCTGTATGAAATCCTGCCGTCCTGTTACCATAACCGAATCAGGAAATGCCGATTTAATACTGTCTACGATAGAATGTGAGGAGCAGAATACGACTATTTTTCTGCCGGTAGCAATAAAGTCTTTCAGGAAATCTATTACTGGATTAACCTTGCATAATGCAACGATGCTTCTCAGCTCCATGAACTGAACGAGTGCCTTATTACGCATCTTGGCGCGTGCCTGACCTTCGCTGCACGACTTGTATGTAATAAGATACTCCTTAAGGTTTTCTTCGGCCATCTTGTAGGCTTCGTAATAATCTCTCGGAGATTCCTTCTCTATGTCAATGTAGATGTCAACCCTTGTCTTGTCTGGAAGCTGTGTAAGCACGTCCTTCTTCTCACGCCTTATAAGACATGTTTCGTATAGCTTTTTAGAAAGTTCTTCAAGGTTTTCTCCGTCACCATATCTTGCAGTGAAATAAGAATTTCCACCGAAGTCATTAAGGCGATCCATTATGGCAAGCTGTGATATCAGGTCACGCGGTCTGTTCACTACCGGAGTACCGGTAAGTTCCATGATGTACTTTTTACCGTGAGCTATTCCGGCAATGAACTTGGACTGCTGGGCCCCGGGGTCCTTGCATCTGTGGCTTTCGTCAATGATAACAGATTTGAACAGGCTGATGAAAGGGTTGAACACTATATCCTTAAGCCTGTCACCCTTCCTGTACTTCCACACGAAAAACTTTCTCAGGCTTTCGTAATTGCATATACATACGTCTGCCGTTCGCATTTGTAACAGATAACCCCAAGTGGATTTTACGCTGTCGTTAAGTATAAGTGCTTCAACTCCGGCAAACTTTTCGAACTCCCTTTTCCAGTTAATCTTCAGTGAAGAAGGGCAGATTACAAGGGAAGGGTAGGCACCTGCAGTATTTACGATGCCAATCGACTGGCAGGTTTTCCCCAGACCTGGTTCATCTCCCAAGAAAAGACGTTTAAGTTCAAGTCCTTTTATAATTCCTTCCTTCTGGTATTCGTATGGTGTTATGTTGAGCTTTATAGGAATTTCCATATTTCCTCCTCTATTTGTTCGTTGTTTACGCCCTTCAGGTAGTTCTTAAGTATGTGGTTTACCGAACTTCTGTAGAACTTCTCAAATTCAGTTTCGTCCATCTTGTCAAACGCGATTGACTTAGGAATTATTACGGACTGATTGCCGTAGTGTGACACCTCGTATAGTCCAAGGTCAACCTTAAGTCGTGTGCGCAAGTCTTCTACTGAATGTACGTTAAGAGAATCTTCCAGCCATTCAGGGAAATTGTCATACGTAAGCTTAAGAAGAGCAAAAAACTTTTTATGAAACTCGTAGTTCCTTTTCTGGCCAACTTCTACAAGAACATCAGTATTCCTTTTCAGGCTCCTGAACTCCTCACGGTCGCTGTCATATTTGGGAACCAGTCCGTTTTCAGTGACTATACATAGAATATTCATGTGACAAACAGATAGTATTTAAAGGCAAGTTCGTTGTACTTATCAAAACCACGTCTGTATACCTGATCACCTCGTTCAATGAACTTCTTGAACACCTTGCAGTTTTTCTTGCTGATGGCATAGATGAAGTCTTTGTTCGAACCGGCAATATCCATATACCATGCGCGGCTTCTGTCCCAGTCGAAGAAGTCGACTGCTTCGTCAAACTGAGCCTGAGAAACTGCAAATGTGGTTTTAAGGTCACCTCCGAATCCTACAGAAGAAAGGAACCAGTCCCATTTGCACCGGGTAGGAAGATGATACTTGAATCCGGTGTAATCGAAATCCCTTTCTTTTACCATGAACTTCTGTGTGTCAGAGTTTTTAAGTACGTAATCAAGAAATTCATCTTTCCTGGCTTCCATCAGAAGCGACTTGTGCATTTCCCTTGCAAGTGCAAAATCATCTTCCGTATACTTCACGTCATCAACGGTAAGCTGGTAATAATTGACTCTGTCAGGCTCCGTTATGATTGCATCCACAAGTGAGCCGAAAGCAAATATCTTTTCTTTATCCCCGAACTGAAGCCGGGGATAAAGTAGATTCTTAAGTTCCGTAAGGTCCGAATTGCTTACCTCGTTACGGTTGTAGTAGCTGTCAGGATTCATTTTGCCTTAATTTCGTCAATGTACTTCAAGTTGTCGGACTTGATATAGTCAGGATTCTGGCGGTTGGCTGATTTTTCCGCGTATGAAATCTGCTTCTTGAATACTTTTTCAAGTTCCTCCTGTGACAGATACTGTCCTTCACCAACCCACCAGTAGTTGAACAGATCAGCGTACCCCTTTGGATTCAACACCTTCACAAGCTTTTTAACCTTTACCTTGTTAGCCGGTGATGATACGCTTACTGCATATACGGAAAACAGACTCTCCACATTGTTCTGCTTGCTTTTAAGCTCTTCTTCCTGTCTCTTCCTTTCTTCTTCGGCCTTTCTTTCAGCTTCTTTTCTTTCCTGCTCCTGCTGCTCTTTTCTCTTCATTTCTTCCTCACGTGCTGCTGCGGCTTCCGCATCCACCTGCTTCTGCTTCTCAATTGCCAGGAGCTCATTGTACTTTGATGGAAGAAGCTGCATGATGGAATCTTTCTGACCTTGTACGTCAAACTCGTACTGCTGCATCATCGCATACCCCTTTTCGATTGCTTTCTTCTGAATGGCCTTGACTTCTTCCATGCCAAGGGAAGACGGAAGCATTACTCCGAATGTGTATCCGGCAATTTCCTTCACAGGGAACTTGCAGTCGAAAGAATCAATCTGTGCGGAAACTTCGTCAAAATTCAAGTAGGTAAGTGAGGAATTGAGCGATATAAGACGGTTTATAGCCTGATTGGTGCGCTGGTTGAAGAATCCGAATATTTCCTTCTCGCACGCTTCAAGATATGAAGTCTTGTCCCTCTCAATCTGGGCCATCTTTTCAGCTTCCCTTCTTCTTCTTTCCTCTTCCTCGTATTTCTTTCTTGCGTACTGGTCACGCAGCTTCTGTGCCTTGTTGGCCGGTGTTCCGGCAACCTTCGGATCTATCATCGTTTCAAGCTGGGTGAATCCGGAACGTATCTGATCGAAGAGCTGTGTTACAGGTTTTCGTCTGTCATTCATTGCAGTAATAGTAACCCTTGATTTCTTGATATAGTCCTCAAGTTGTTTGTCTATTTCATCATTCATACCTCCTTCAGCAATTGACAGAAGTTTTTTACCGTATTCCACGCACGCCTGGCAGGAAGCCTGATTCTTTTCTATAGCGTCAGGTGCGATTCTTGCAACTTCTACTATATCATTCTGCTGCTTTATAATTTGATTTTCCATATAGATTTATTTTTTTGTTAAACATTAGAACGGATCATCAGGGCTCGATGATTTATCAATCGTAACACCCTTAGCCATATCGTTTACCGGAGGACCGAAAGGACGTTCATTCTCTGATGGTACTGAATCTGTCTGAACTCCGTATATATCTTCCGTCTTTTCAGGCTCCGGATCCTCAGACTGCAATACCGTGCTCTTTCCGACCTTAATCTTGGGATAAGTCTTGAAAGCGTGCTTGATTGTCTTGGCAATGAGGAAACCGGTATCTATACTTCCGTCATTCGAAGTGTAAAGCTCATTAGCCTTGCATTCGTATCTCCTTTCCCTCTCATTCCATTTTTTGTTTGCTTTGGAAGAGTAACCCTTAAGACGTTCAATCTCTTCTTCAAGGAGCCAGGAATAATCTACGGAACGGTCACTGCGTACTATGCGGATGAAGCATCCTATTACCTGATGCCCCTTGTGAGGAAGGTTGCACTTGTACTCAACGCTTTTCTTCTCTCCGCTGACCGAGCAGGAAAATTCGTCATTGTCATATACAACAATCGGATTGTCAGCATATAGAATCTGACCGGCAGACGCGCGTATGACAAGTTCACCGTAACCGGAAATCTTCAGGGTGCATCGTGTTTCGTATACGTCCTTACCGTCAGTACCCTTTCCGATATTCACATTTCGCGGAATCAGGTATGCAGTTGCCTGTGCTCCGGGTTCTACTGACAGATTATACACAGACAGGTCGATGATGCTGGTATAGATTGAAAATGCCGTGCACTTTTTAAGGCAGATGCTTTCTGAGATAATCTTCTGAAAGTTCTGTCTTTCACGTTCGAAAAAAGCTTCACCGCCTTCTCCGTGCATCAGGTTGTACACCTCCACGACTTTTTCCATTACCGCTTCGCAATCCAGAATGTTCTCTGCATTGTACTTCTGGAATTCACTTAATTTCAATGCTACGTTACTCATTTGATTTAATTTTTTGGTTTAGATAGTTCCTTAACTGGTTTTGCTGTGATTCGTCAAGAATCAGAATCTTTTCATTGAGGTAGGAATTATTTTCCTCCGGTCTCTGAACAATTACAAGATCTCCTTTTGAGGAGCTTCCGAAAAGCAGAATTGTTTTTTCTTTTTCTTCCATAAGACTGAATTTTGGTTATAAAAAAAGCCTGTCAGGTAAATCCTGACAAGCTGAAATTTCTAAGGGGAATATAAAGGGGATAATAATATACACTCATATATATCTGTCTCTTATACACATCTGACGCTGCCGACGAACTCTAGGGTGT
>ERZ1027046.57-NODE-57-length-47110-cov-15.789735_pt1 | contig 47110 bp, 56 predicted proteins | sample MGYA00519431_ERZ1027046 | MGnify/ENA primary metagenome ERZ1027046 (study PRJEB26926, sample SAMN06164587) | human gut metagenome | biome: ENVO:00009003; feature: ENVO:2100002; material: ENVO:00002003 | host: Homo sapiens | place: USA | collected 2012 ...
ATATATCCCCGGCGGTTTCGTCCGGCATACCTAAATTTGTGCGCAACTCATTTGGCAAATTTTCCGCCCCCTTATCATAATCAACTAAAAATATTGCACCACGCAAAAATATTCCCTCTTTTATAGGTTCCATTGCTCTCAACCTATCCCCATAACGACCATTGACTGCATTAATTACGGCTTCAATAATTCTTTCTTCTTTGTCCGGGGCGTACATCTTAATTTCAAAGAAATTTTCTTTCTCTGTAATTTCCGGTTCTGTTCCCGTTATATCTTCAATCATCAGAAATGTTTCCGCATCAAACGGTATAAATGCTCTTTTTTCCATCGCTCTCATTTTTTAAATTTCCAATAAAATTACTATCAATCCACCTGCTACGGTGTACAAAAAATCAATCCAATCAAATTTACTTCCATTGTTTTTGTCGTAAACCTCTTTTAGATACCCGGCTAAAATCACGGGAACCATTGCAATAACACGGGCAAAGAATCCATCTATACAGATAAAAGCCAAAAGCCGCAAAGCGACCAAAGCAATTAACATTCCTACCCAATTATGCAACAATTTATCATAGGGTATTGACGCAATAAAATTAAATATCTTTCTCATATTAATTTCTTAAATTCGTGATACAATTTTCTGAAATATATTCTTTTGTTGTCTGTTCGTCCGTATTCGTCGCAAAATTTGGAACATTCTTTTCCATCTATTGCGCAAAGACTACAACGCCATTTGGGGTATATATTTCCGGGTTCATTTGCAATTTGTTCTTTTAGCTTCGTCCATCTTTCAGCAACTACAACCGAACCCCGGTAAACTGCACGTTCTCCGGGGTTGTACTCTCTGTTTGGGTCGAACGGTTCGGGTTGCTTAACTCTCATTCTTTGCCCGCTTCGTTTACATAGTCAAACAATGCGTCCAAATCGTCCTTTGCGCCTTTTACGCAAATTCGTACCTTATCGCCCCCGGCTAATGCGGTTTCGACAATCTCACAATTATACCGGGGGGCGTTTATCTGTATCATTGCCGCCGTGGTATTCGTTACAAACTCGTTTCTTTCTTCCATGTTCTCGGATTTTTGAAGTAAATTAAATGCCTCCGTTGGTTCGTTCTCGCTTTGACACGCCCCCAACAAAAGCGTTGCCAAAGATAACAATAAAATCTTTGCTTTCATCGTTTTACCTTTCTTTTAATCCATATAAACCGTATGCCAATGCCGACAAACAATATTTTCGCCTCAATATCAACATAACGGTCGTAACCGTTTATTGCATCAATGGATACCCCAAATTGCCAACTATGATATTGCCAATACTCACGGGCGTAAACATAGACGCCGACCCGCCCAACGTGTATGCCTGTTTGGACGGTGTGTTTGTCCTTACTCATTGTGTGCCTCCTTTCTTGCTAATTCATAACCCTTTTTATCCATTACCATTGCCATGGGGTACGGCAATATACAATCTTTGGTATATACGAGATTATAGATACCCAATTGCCCCTTAATTGGCATTTCAATAACACGTCTTGGGTTGCGCATCATCCATCCGAACCCCTTTGTTATTTTCGCCCTCTTTTCCTTTGGAATCCGGGTGTTTTCCCAATCCTCCGGCGTAAACTCTTTTATCGGCTTTACGTCGTACAACTCAACCAATCCCAAAGTAACGCCGCTTTCCATTCCCGGATAAACCGGGGACGCTGCGGAACATATCAGCACGTCGCCACGGTATGACGTGTTTTTGCTCCGAACTTCAATTGTCTTTTTCCCGTAAACAATACCGTTTTCGTCCTTGTAAGCCGCCGTAACCAAATCGTTTGCGTATGGCTGTTTAACGGTCAAAGCACGCCAACGGTCGTGTTTTTCGGGGTTATATTCTTTATTGCTGTACTGCATATCTGATTATTTCAATAATTACTACCAAAACAAATACTATCAGCGTTTTACAACTGATTGTATTAATATCAATCGTTTCTCTGTTCCTCATGCTCTTTTTTATTCCCGGCGGGGTCGCCATAATGCGCAAAACCAATTGGTCGTCTTGGCTCCGGTTCCGGCTCATGCGGCGGCAAAAATTCGCAAACCGCAATAACCGTGTCGCCATCGGTGCGGGTACCAACCAACCGGGAACCCGCCGGGATTTTCAATTTAATTTCAAAATAACTCATTTTTAAAACGGCAAATCATCGCCCGGGTTTGGCGGCGGCGGTGTTGGTGCGCTGCTCTGCTGCTGTCCGCTACTCTGTCCGTCTTTCTTTGGTGTCAACATTTCCATATCATACCCGTAAACCTCAGTAATGAAATGTTTAACCCCGTTGTTGTCCTCATAACTTCGGGTTCTCAATTCGCCCTCAATATATAGTTTATCGCCCTTTTTTACATACTGCTCGGCAACCTTTGCCAAACCGTTTGATAATACGATATTGTGCCACTCTGTGCGTTCCGGTATTTCCCGACCGTCTTTTGTCTTAAATCCTCTTTTCGTTGTTGCCAACGGGAATTGTGCCGTAACGCCTCCATTGTCAAAAACTCTAATATCCGGGTCTTTCCCTACGTTACCCATCAATATAACTTTGTTTACACTCATACGAATAATGCTTTAATCATCCAACTAATAATACAATACAACGCCCATATATACGACGCAACCGTTAACGCTATGAACGTGTAAAAAACAATCTTATATCCGGTTTCTGATTTGATTTTCATACTACTTGAATTTTACGCAATCCAACAAATATTGTTTCTTATTATCCGACCATCCGGCGGCATGATTTATCGCCTTTCTGTCGTCGTCATGTACAAACTCGCAAACCCAACCGCCGACGCTTGATTGCTGTATAAGCCGAACCAATTTGCCGACAATAAAAGAACGCAATTTGTAGTAACTTGAATTTTCGCCCACAAACAAAACACGTCTTTCTGCATTTATTTCGGGCGGATTTTCGATTTGCGGGCGTTTCTCCTTTGCCGGGTATGTTTGTACCCTCCGAAAATCATTTTTGATTGAACGGCGGGAAATTGCCCCGTAATCGGGTGTTCTTTGTTTCGTTCTCATAATTTCAAACTTTGATACTCATTTTTTAATAACTCAATCAACCGGACGTTGCCCGGATATATACGCATATTTTCCCGGTCGCCTACCTCCCAACGGTTGTGCATTTCAAAACATAGAATATTAATGTTTCTTGGGTCATGCGCCATTTCCGGATATGCGCCACGTGTCAGAATGTGGGAACAATATGTTGCGGAATAATTGTGTAACGGGCGCAATGTTTCCTCGCATCTGTGGGGCTTATGCTCCCAAACCCACCGGAAAAGCCTTTGGTTGGCAACGGGAATGTCGCCACGTCCTAAAACGCAATGCCCGAACAATTCCCGTTGTATTTCAACTCTCAACCGTATATCTAACCGGAAATTGCGCATATCCAACAACGGCTCAAAGCCACGGGAAACGCAATAATCATATTCGCAACGCTCGGTTAACAATATCGGCTCCATTACATATCATTTGCCGGGTCGTCCATATCCGGGAACATATCGTTTCCGTCGCTTTCTCCCTGCTCTGTATCATTAACGTAAACCAAATCGTTTGCCTCGCCATCAGCCCCGAACAACTCCAATTGGGCTTTCTTTCCATTAAACAGAAATTCGTAAACCTCATTTTCAATATCTGATACATTGTTTTCCAATTCTTCCTCAAAACCAAATGTTTCAGTATTAAATTTCATTCGTGGCGTATTTATTGCCGTTTTCTGATTATTCGATACGGTAAACAACCCGGTCAAAATAACGCCTACATTATCATCCTGCCCGGATAATGAAACGCCCCTTACTTCAATATTCCCCAAACATTCCTCCGCAAACGCTTCGGCAATCTCTGTTTGCTTTTTCGTCGCCTTGAAATCCGGCGTTGCCATCATGGATTTAAACGACGTAATGTTGAATACACGTCCCATAATTGGGCGTAAATTATCAAACAATTTGCGCAAATCCGGGTGTATATCCTTTGCGCTCAATACATGATATTTATTTGTGTAACTCTCATTTCCGACAACTTCGGTAACTTCATAGTGTACATCTAATCCGCCATCTTTCAATAATTTCACTTTTGATAATGCAAACTTTTCTTTTGACGGAACCAACATAACGTTTTGTTTTTTTTCGCTCATAAGAATATTATTAATTGTTTCCCGGTTCCTCCGGGTCGGTATCTTCTTTGTAATCGTCGCACGGCTCATCGTCGGCGCATCGTCCCGCCAACGAACAAACCGGATATTCTACACAATCAATGCAATATTTCTTTTCGTCCATTTTTAAAATTCGTTTTCGTCCAACATCTGTTTAACTTTGCTTTCCGGCTCTGCCTCCGGCGTCAATATCGGTTTTGGGTCGTGAACCAAAATTTCCCTTTTTACCTTTTTGGTCTTTGCGGGTTCCGGCTCCGGTGTAAATTTCAATTGTTCTGCCGGATATTCTTTTGGTTTCAGTTCAATAATACCTTTTTCAACCAAAACCGGAATACATCGTTTGCACGCCCTCACGTCCTCCAACGCATCATGCGCCGGGAATGTTTCTCCGGGGAATAACTTACTATATAATTCCTCTAATTTGGGATATTTTCCCGGTCGCCCGTTTGAATACAATGCGCCGACAAATTTAATAGTTTTCATCATTGTATCAATGCGCTTTCCATTGTGCAATGCGTCCTCGGCTTTGGCGTCGTAATACTCTTTGCCGCAATAACGCAAAATGTTCGCTTTCAACATCGACGTATCGAAATAAATGTTGTGCGCACATACAAGCGGTGCGGCGGCGGCATCCGTCAAAAATTCGTCGATAACCTCGGCAAACGGTACACCCTCGGCAATTGCCCGTTCGGTCGTTATCCCGTGTATTGCGGTTGTTTCCGGCGGTATCTCGTAATTGTCCGGCTTAATTATAAAACTGCGTTCTTTGTCGCCGAACGCCCACGCCAATTGTACGACGTGCGGGAATTGGTTAAAATCCGCATCCCATTTCAAACCCTTTGCGGGTACTCCTGTTGTTTCGCAATCGAAAAAACAAATGTCTTTTAATTCAAATTTCATACTCTCGTTACTTTTTTATTCGTTAAATAATCGTTTTTGCCCGTCGTCGTTGGGCGTTTGCTCAACATATTTTGCCCGTGTAATCCAAACGCACCCGCAACGCAAACACTTTATCCGGCTGTAATGCTTTGGCGTGTATTCGTGGCGAATAATCCGCCAACCCGCCAACGGGTAATTCTTACGCTTTCCGTTACACTTGCAAAACATACCTTACAACGTTCGGGGGTCGTCAATATACGTGTTGTATTCCTCGGCGGCAATCTGTTTGAGTGTTTCGATATGCTCGATTAACTCGGCGTTCGACAATTCCGCCACGGTGCGCAATTCGTGGGAATATTTCCCGGTTTCCTCGTTGACCCGCTCGACGTACATAATTGGGGAAAACTCCCGCAACCTCCGTTCCGTTTGTTCCTCCGTAAGACGTTCGCCCGCCTCCCAAATAGCGTGTCGGAACGTGGGTACAACATAGTTGAAATAATAGCCTTTCAAAGCCTCGGACGAACCGGGCGACGCAACAATAAACCGGGCAATTATCCGGGAACCTTTCCAACCCTTGAAAAATTCGTTTAATTCGCCCATGTACATTGCCAACCCGCCGTTATTATTTATCGTCCCCGTTGCCGTTATTTCTCGCTTTCTCATCGTCGATTAACTTTTGCATTGTGATATTAAACGCTGTCATTCCAACCGCACGGATAAACGCCCGTTCGCTCGACGAATACCCGGTTGCGACCTTATCCAAAACTTTTGCGAAAAGAATAACGAAATTTCCCGGTTCCCAATGCCCGGTATTGTGCATACGGTCGATAACGTGCGCCCGCAACCTCGTATTATTCCGGGTCGCATCCTCACGGGCTTTCTCCCGGTCGTTCCAAAGGCTCGTTAATTGGCGTTTCACGTTCTCAAAAAACAACGGCATTTTCAACACGTCCGCAATTGTCATTTCTTTAACTTCCATATTGTTTTGTTTAAGTGACGCCGGGGAACCGACGCCCCGGTTAATTACTCGGTTTCGCTGTATTCCTCAATAATTAAATCGTCCTGTCCTCGCTTGACTTCCTCTATAAATCCTTGATACCCTTCTTTCCGGGCTAATTCGATAAGGGATTGCAGACGTTTTGCGCCCAAACTTTCGCCCCTCGCAATGCGGAATACCTTAACGGTCGGATTGCTTGCGATAATCAATTTTGCGGCAACCTCCATTATCTGACTATCCGACACTTTCCCGGCGACAAACGGCACACCGTTTAACTCCAACCCGTCGTCCGTGAACGTCAACCCGGCAATCGGCAATTCCGATTTCGCAATAAGGGTTTCCCGCTCTTTGAGCAAATCCGACAACTTTTTTTCGTGGGTTTGGGCGACCTTTTCGGCGGCGTCCTTTTGCTTTTTCTTCGTCAGATAGTCCACAACCAACGCATTGATTTTGTTGTGTTCCTCGGCTTGTTTGAGGCGTTCGGCTGTATCCAAATTCTCCGGGTTGTTTTCCTCGTACTTTGCCAACCATGCGGCGGCGTTGTTCTTGCGGGTTTCGTAATCGGCTTTATCCGTTTGGATTTGCGCCAATGTTTCGTCGTATTTGTCGGCGGCGGCTTTCGCATCGGCTTTGCTCTTTTTCTTTGCCGCTTCCAATGCCTTTTTTGCCTCGGCAACAATCCGGTCGTATTCGGCTTGGGCTTCCGCCTCATACTTTATTGCGGCGTCAATCTCTGTATTCTTGGTTTCCTCGGCGGCTTTGATACGACCGGGGATTGCCTCCAATTGTTCCGTCCGGGTTTGCAATGCGGTACGCACGGTTTTCGCTTTCTCAATCAACCGGGCGTTCTCGTTTTGTTCCTCCATTAAATCGGCAATGTCGATTTTCTCGGCATACGTTTTGACGTCGCCCGGTTTCAACTGCTTTTCGGCGGCGGCGCAAATGGTCGTGTACGTCTTGACCTCGGCGTTGGCGTCCTTTCTTTTCTCCTTAACGGTCATAACCTCGGCGTCAATCTCGGCAATACGTTTTTGCACATTCTCCGGCAACAATGCCCGGACGTATTGCACTTGCTTTCGGCGACCCTCGGCGGTTTCAGACCACCGGGAAAACTCCACGGCGTCAAAATCCGTATATCCGAATACCTTTTGCAACATACTTACGTTATCCGACCGCATCCCGGTTGTTTTCTGTTTGATTGATAACGTACCACGGGGGTTGGCTTTGGTAAACCGCAATTCAACGTCGTATTCCTCGCCGTCGTCGCCGACAACCATTTTGGCAAACCCTTTGTCCTCGCCATTACGCAACACGGCGTCCCGGTTCCCGGTCAACAACGCCCCGATTGCCTTTAATAGCGTGGATTTTCCTAACTCATTGTCCCCGGTAATGAAATATACATTACCCTCAAAATCTGCGTTGAACTCCTTAATTACTTGGAAATTCGACAACTCTAATTTTTTGATAATCATTTTATCGCTCTTTTTATGCCGGGGTTGCCCCCGGCGGTTACTACTTATTTGTTTGTTAATATCATTCTTTGGTGTATCATGCTTTGCACCTTGTTAAGCGCATCCCGGTTGGCGTCAACCTCCGACCGGGTGCAATCGGCAATAAAGTTTTCCAAACGCTTATACAGGTCGTCCAACTCTTTTGCCGTCATTGCATGGCGAACGGCTCCCAATTCGTCCTTATCCATTTTTGCAAATTCGTTTAAGGGTTTCCAAATCGCAACGTTTGGGGTCGTCGGCGTTCTTTGTCGCATCAATTAACGGCATATCATTTGTTTTTGCCGTCCAACTTTTACCCGTAACGGGCGACGTGTAAGTTACTTTGTAATGTCCGTACCCGGCAAACTCAAACCGGAAATCGCTGATTGTTGTTTTCGCTCTCATTGCTTTTATTTTTTTAGCATTACCGGGAAAACGCCCGGTCATTGTTATTTCATGCCACAAAAATACGGGGAATATTTTAATTACCAAAATTTTTTCTTTTTATTTTCGTGTTAGGGCAAAAAAAATCCCGATACGGCGCAAGTCGTACCGGGATAAAATCAAAATAATTTCATTTGCGTATCTGTTAAGACGGCAATAACGCCGTCAACTTTTTGTTCCCATGCCGTCCGGGTTGCAATCTTTTCCGGCGTTGGGTTCTGTTCGCACCTCCGTTGGTTGTGGCGCATCTGTTTAACCATGTACGCCAATTCTTCCAACGTTATTTTCGCCGGATTTTCGATTTGCGGGCTTTTGTTTTCGTCTGCCATACTTTTACCCATTCAAACAAAATAATCGAAATACGGGGCTTAAAATAAACGGTCGTGCATCGGGGCGGGCAAATTCTCCAAAACCCAACGGGGGTTGTTGTGCAAAATGTACCGTCCAAAGTGCATTATTAACGTTGCGTCAGCGTTCCACAATGTCGGTTTCAATTCCGGGTATAAATTCCCGGCTATTTCCTTATATCGGCATTTGCGTTCGCTCTTTTCCTCCTTTTTCCGGCTTATCTTTGCCCGCAACTTCAATTCGTTTTGCCATTTCATAGGGTGTACCATGACAAACGGAATTTCGCAAACTGCAATGATTGCTTTTAGCTGTTCAAAGTTAGCCATCATCTTTTGGATTCTGTATAACTTACCCATGTTTACGCCATCGGCACCCGGCGTTATATCATCCGGGCGCACGCTTAGTTTTTCAAGAAAAACAATTGGCGAACATATTGTTTTCAAATGATTCAAATAATCTCTTATGTCGTTTATATCCTTCGGCATTTTTATGGCGGTTATATTGTGGTTTGGTCGCCATGTTACTATACCCCCACTTGCTCCGGGGTCAATTCCCACTACTGCTGAAATTTTCATAATTAAAATAAAACTTGCTGTCTTTGAAACTCAATTAATCTTTTCTTTGCTTGTTCATAATAAACCGGGTCTTTTTCAATTATAGTTAAATCAAAGCCCAATTTATGTGCGGCTATTGCATGGCTCATACTTCCGCCGTGTGTATCCAATATTTTTTGTCCGGGTTGCGCATAATGCAATAAAACCCATTCATATAATTTTATCGGTTTTTCTGTTGGATGGAACGTCTTTTGTTTAAGTAACTCAACTCTATTAATAATAATTCGACGTAATGCCCTATCAAAAGAAGTATATGCCAATTCCCCATCGCTCATTGTTAAATTTTGTCCTTTATCCCAAAATATCCATCCCATTGTAGGCTTTAAATATTGAACAAAATAATTTCCTCCAAAAATTACTTGATTTTCTGATACACGAAATAAATTATCAAAATAATCTTTTCCGGGAATTTCATTGTCCCATCCTCTATCTTCAATGAATTTTCTTTTGTGCTTTACATTCTTAGTAAATGTTTCTCTTTGCCCACTTCTATTAATACCGTATGGCGGGTCAACAATTGCCAAATCAAAAGATTTATCATTTTGGGATTGCATAAACTCCATGCAATCCCCGTTTATTAATGTTATGTTTCCACATTTTTCAATTTTCATCTTTATATCCTCCCGCTTTTGTAAAATAACCTATTACGCCAATTATAAAGCAAACAATAAATAGTTTCATATTTAAAACTTCATGTAGTTATCAACTTGCATTTCCTCGGCAATCATCCGGTCAAATGCTTTTATAATCTCCTTTTTCCGGACAACCTCAAACGCCGTAAAATCAATTTCCGGGCTTTCGGTTCCTTTCCGGCGAATTTGAAACGCCGTATATTGGTTTATCATTCCACGGGCTACACGCTGCATATACCGGGCAAACGCTTCTTTGCGGTCGTCCTCTTTAACTTGTACATCATCAGCCAACCCGCATTTTTGCAACCATTCATACAAAAACATATCATCAGTTAGCCCCAATATTAATTTCCCGGTGTATTTGTAGCAAAGGAAAATATAACGGTTCCGCCATTGTCTTTGTATCTCAAATTGACGTATTTGCTGCGGCGTCAATTCCTTTTTCGGCTCCGGCAACGCCTTATACGCTTTATGTATAACCCCGTTTTGTTTCCGGCGGTATGCGTTCAATATCTTTGCGAAATAATCGGCGTTAAACTGTTGGTAATGCTTTTTGTCCGGGTTGCCTTGACTGTCTTTCGGCAAATAGTCGTCCAATTCCCCGGTTGTCGCCAACTCAAATGCCAACTTAATATCCGCCAATGTCATTTGCGAATAGTATTTTTTGAGTATATCCAACAACCGGGTACAAATGTACGCCCAATCTTCCGGATTGGTCGGGATTATATACCCGACGTCCATTGCAATAAACCGGAACATTTGCCCGGTTTTCGCAATCAACGTGCCGTCGTCAATATCGGCAATTTGCATTTTCGTTGAGGCGGCGAAAATGTACTTTTCGACCCCGGATAACGATTTGGCAACCTCCGGTAATTGCAACATTTGTCGGCGTATGTCGATTGCTTTTGTACCGGGCGTTGGGTTGTATATCGCCAACGCCACGGATTGCGTATTTACTGTTTCCGGCAAATTTTCCATAATCAATAATCGTTGTTAAGAAATTCCATTGCGCCCGCCACGTTCAACTGTTTTTGCGGGGCTTGGTATTTCGGTTTCAAATGCAATTTCTTTTTCTCAATGTCGCCCCGGATAAAATTGCGTACCGTCGCAATCCAACCCGTGCGGGTTCGCTTAACCCCCTGTTTGGTTTCCGACCAATCGGCGACCGTGTGGAAATAATAAATCAAATCGACCTTTTCAAATTCCGGCGTCGCAAACAGTTTTTCAAACTCGGAATAATCATTTACGCCGTCCGCCCCGAACTTAACCAATTTGTAAACATCGGAATTGCGAAATATGGACGTTCTTTTTTTATCCTTTTCCAAATCTTGTTGTTGTTCCGGGAACAAATCCCCGACAACAGGGTTGGCGGGTTTACTATGATTAGTATTTGGTTTATTTGGGTCATTAGTAATATTAGTATTTATTAGTGTCGGATTTTCCGTATCCGGTTTAACCGTATCCGGTTTAACCGTATCCGGATTTTCCGGTTGCGGTGCATCCATAACCGGATTTTCCGTAAATGGTTGAAAAATTGCTTTGTCGCAAATCTCATAAGCAAACCCCGCAATTGTCCCGTCCGGATTCCTTTGCATAATCTTTGAGCAATACCCGAACTTTTCCAACTCTTTAATACCACTATACAGACTATCCCGACCGTCTGTTGCCCGGTTCATCAAATCTCGCATATTCAAAACCCAATCGTCCGGCAACATTTGGACGTATGCAATTATTCCTTTCGCTTTCCAACTCAAACGGGTATCTTTTAAGAACTCGTTTGCCATTTGGCAATAATCCCGGTCGTATTTACGCCGGGTAATTGTATTATTCGTTGCCATTGTCGCCGCCCTCCAATTGTTTAACAGGTTCCCACGCTTTGCGCACTCTTAAAACATTGTCCGGGCTTTCGTTCGGAACCAATGAAACAACAGGGAAACGGGATTTGTCGCCGGGCTTTTGGGTCGTGGCAAATTGTACGTTCAAATCAAATATAATTCCCTTACAAAATCCCCGTTCCGCCAACATACCGTCGAATGTTTCCCGGATTTGCGGGATTGTGGACGCCGTACCCTTTGTTGAAAACTGCCATACCCCGGCAACGCCACGTACCAACGGTACAATAAAATTCAATGTCAACGTAATTTCCCAACCGTCGTGTCCGTCCTGTTTGCTTTTCCGATTGGGGTAACGCTTGGTAATTGCCAACATCAAATTCGGGTATTCCTCCGTTGTCAATGTTTCGTATTTTTTGCCGTCCCAAACTTGGAACGTTTCGCCGTCGCCCGCCGCAATCAATCGTCCGTCGTCGTCCCGGTACTCGTACCGCTCGTTGCATACTTTCGCCGGGTCGTCGTCCGGGAAAACGATTTGAATTGTTTGGGGTTTTTCGCCGTATGCCTGTGTAAATAACCCGGCATACTTTCCCGTTGGTATGAAATAATCCACGCTTTGCGGGTATCCGTTGGCGTTTTTCATTCCGATTTTTATTTGTCCGACACGGGGCAAAATCAAACGGGATTTTTCCGCCTCAGGTCGTTTTATTCGTCCTTTCATGCTCTTTATATTTCGGGGTCGTCGTTCAACAATCTTTTCTTATTCTCGTTTTTGGGCTTTTTTAGCGCATTTGCGGGCTTTTGTTCCTTTTCCGGTGCAACAGTCCGTTTTTCCGTCTTTCGTCCCGTGGCGGGCTTCTTTTTCGCCTCCTTTGCCGTTTTCCCGGTGCGTTTCACAATCTTTGTTTTCTTAATCTCCGGTTCCGGCGTTTTCTCCGGGGCAACCGCATCCGCTTTGACGCTATCGGCGGCGTCCGTGGTTTCGTCCGGGGTCGCCTCTTTGGGGGCTTTAGTTTTAATCAATTCCGCCAAAGACAACGATATTACATTTTGGGACAAATCCGGGGCGTCGTCCAATACAACCATACCATTAACCGCCGTAAACGTATTATCCCGCTTTTCGTCCTCAATGGCGGCAATCTCCAACAGATAGGGGATTTTGCGTATATTGGGGCTTTCGGTTTGCTCTTTCAGATTGTACGACGGTTTTTTGCGCCAATCTTTCGGGCTGAAATTGAAAATACGGGTAACGGGGAATTGCTCAAAATTGACATTCCACATATCCCGGTACATCCCCAATTGTATTTCGCTTTCCTCGTAAAAGCCTTTGCGCCCGCTTTTGAAATCGACAATTGCGTTAATCCGGTCGTCGCTTCCAATCTTTGCCCGCATGGTACACGGGCAATCAATCATTCCGGCGTACTTGTAATACGGGTGTACCAACGCAATTTCAACGGCTAACGGTCGTACATCATAATCCAATACGAATTGCGCAAACGCCAATACGTCCTTTTTCAAATCGTCGGCGTAATAAATAAAGTCGTCCGGCAATCGGTAAACCTCAATGTATTCTTTTAGTTTGCCTTTTAGCCCGTCCAAATCATACGCTCGGTTAATCAATAATTCCTCAAATGCGGCGTGCATAAACGTTCCATACGCCGCCCGTTCGCCTTTGTATCGCTCGGCTTCCTCAATGCCTTTGTTCGCAATCCAATTTATAAGGTGCGGGGCTTTGGGTAATGTTTGGGACAATATAGTTGTAACCGACGGGAAAAACTCCGGGTTCCCGGCGTCGTCATATCGGTAATAATATCGGTGTCCCTTGCTGTTTAACTGCCAAACCTTATACGGGGGTTCAATCAATGTTTTTTCGTCGAAAAACATTGCCGTCATTTCCTCAACCGTCAGGCCCGGTATTATCTCAAACACTCCGGTTGGTTGTTCCGGTTGAACATCAACGAACGGGGGAATAATTGTTTGTTGTTCCTCGTTAATCTCCGGGAACATATCCGGGGCAACATTGCCGACGGTTCCCGCAACCTCTTTTACCGGGTCGCCCGGTTTATCGCTCTTTGCTCTCATTACTTGTACTTTTTATATTCTGAAATTCCACATAATACCATTGCGGCGCACATTGCCGCAAATAACAATTGCCACGGGTTCCAAAATGCGCCAATCAAACAACATAACCCCAATGCGCCAAACGTAACAATTAGGGCTTTCGCTTGAAACAACCCGGAAAACATGGTTTCGGCGGCGGCTTCCAACCATTCGATAAACTTACTTTTCATTGTTTCCGCCCTCCATGCCAAACAGGTAATCCGCCGTACAATCCAACATTTCGCAAAGAATAACGACCCATTCCGGGACAATCCGTTTGGTCGTGCCGTTACATAAATTCGTCATATTTACCTGTTGTGCGCTCTCGCTTGCACCCTCAAAAAGACGGGCGGCAATGTCTTTTTTCAAAACCTTTTTTCCGTTCGCCTCGGAACGGGCGATTGCTTCGTTTACTCTTAATCTCAATGCCATAACTTTAATTTTTATTGTTAATAACTCGGTTCGTTACTCTCTTTGTGTCCGCAATGCGTACACGTTGTTTCCTCCCAAATTGGGGTATATTCTGGGGGCGTAATATATCCGTCCCCGCCTGTTTGCTTATATTCGCCGTCCGTAACCTCCATTTCGCCGCCACACTCCGGGCAATCGCCATTACCGACCAAATCCAAATTCGGGATAATGGCGAAAACCTTTTTTACATACACGCCCAACGCCTCAGATATAGACGTATAACATTGGGCGGTTTGTTCCTCGGTTGTTTCCTCGCTGATTGCATCGAAAACAGAACAACCCCAATTGTCGGGTAGGTCCTCAATAACTTTGTTGTTGAGTAATTCCGAAACGATAATGTCGGATACCTGTTTGGCGGGTTTCCCGGAAAGGGTCGCCAACTCGTTTAATTCTTTGCTATCTTTTACTTTCATATCATTGCCGGGTATTCCCCCCGGTGGGTTTTATTTTTCTTCTTTATACAAAATTCCCTTATATGGTTTCCCGGTATCAACACTCTTTTTTATCAAATGCCTATACATACCCCGTTTTTCCGCATCTATATAATTATCAAAACGAATACATTCTTTTCCGTCCGCTCCATATCCGACTATTTGGCAATTATATTTAATCTTATTTCGCCTTGCGGGTTTATAGTTCATATTTTCCTTTTGTGTACACCAACGCAAATTGTCTGCAAAATTATGATACTTAACTCCGTCTATATGGTCAACGTATGGTTTGTTGTCCGGGTTAGGAATAAAAGCCGCCGCAACTAATCGGCTAACTTGAAACTTCGTGTTTACTCTGTTTTTTGATAAGGTAACAGATAAACCGGACGTTGCGGGTTTACAAGGCGTCAAAATTATATTGCTATCTAATGACTTTATACGCCCGTAATTGCTTACCTCATATAACCCCTCATAGTCTTTTATTTCTTTCCAAATTTCCATACTACTAATTTTATTATGCAAACATAGATATTATTTTTGTTTTTGCAAATGCAATAGTATTTTATTTATCTATTTTCCAAAAATATAATCTTTGTTTTGCGAAATCATTTTTGCCGGGTGCGTGAAATATCCGGTTTTTAACCTACCTTTGCAATACCGCATTACCAAAAATCGCTCTCGGTTACTGCGTACCGAATCCCCGGCGTATCTGTTACGTCCGGGGGTTCTTCTTTTCCAACGCCATTTGCGCCGCACAATAACAAAATCGGTATATATCGCCATAATATCCCGTTTGGTTGGTTATTTCCTCAATAACGCCCGCCGGATATTCCCCAAACGCCACATATTCGTATTGCGTTGGGTCTAACTCCAATGCGAACTCAAACGTAATGTCAATATATTTGTCCCCGACCCGGTTAAATGCGTGGTCGATTGGTATAACTGTATGCGTTTTACCCTCGACGTATCGCACCCGGTCGGGAAATAACAACGTCAACAAATGCGCATTGCGGTAACATCCTTTGACCTCCGGGCGAACAACCCGGCGTATCAACTCAATTTCCCGTTCGTTGAACACGTCCGCCGCCGGGACAACCTCGACACGCTTTGCCACGTCGATTGTGTCGGCAAAATACTTTCGTTGACGTTCGGGCAATCCTAATCGTAAAAACGCCCGCATTTCCTCAATAATTACGCTTTCCATATCTTAACCCTTTGTAAACCCCTTAAATGCGACGTGGTAAACGTCGTATTGTTTTCCGGTAACATAAAATTCAATCATTCGGTCGTCGTTACCGACGTCGTTTATTGCAATGGTCGGGTATGGTTCCCCCGGCAATTGGTTAAAACAGTCCTCAATTTCCCGGTATCCCTCCGGGAACTCCGAACGGTCGGCGGCAAAAAACCGGGTTAAACTCTCTTTTATTCGATTCAACATTTCGTCCCCGTTGGGTTCAAAATGCGCTTTTATTTTATCCTGTCGTCTTAATGCAAATCGCATGGTTAATAAATACTTTTTTGAAACGTCCACGACCTTTGCGCACGTTTCGGGGTTAAACATTCCAATATGCGTATATTCCGGGGGTAATCCCAATTGGTCGGATAACCATTTGTACGCCTCCCGTCGCTTCATTAGTCCACGTTTGTACAACTCATCAAAATATCGGTGCGCTTCAATCTTACATCGGCGCAACTCGGCGTTTGCCAATCGACCCTTTGCCCGGTCGGTTCCCTTATGAACACCCACATAATCACGGGCGGACGTTCTTGTTGAAATAACGTTGCCTTTTTCGTCGGTAACGGTGTATTGATACTTTTTGCCTTTCGCTTTCTTGCTCAAAATATACTTTGCCATAATCTTTGTTATTGTGCCGGGGGCGAACCCCCGGCGGGTTATTATCTTATTTCGTACAAACTCAATGAATTTTCGCACAATACCCACGTCGGGAATTTAGGGTTTTGCAGATAACAAAGGTTATCTAATGCCGCCCGGCTTGTATAAAACCACAACCCAAATTTTTTGCCGATAAAATACATATCGTTTACCCCTGTTTCCCGGTATTTCTCCGACAACATTTGTTGGCTGTAAATGATTGACGAAAATTTAACTTTGCCGTCTAACTTGGTTGCAATCTCGGCAATGTCCGTCGCCTGTGTTCTTTTCTTTGTTTCCATATTTGAAATTTATTTGGTTCCGGGAACCCGCCCGGTCGGATTAGTAATAATAAAAGGATATTTTCAAACCCCGGCGCAACTTACAATGTTCGGCGTCTTTGACACAACGGAAAGCACGGCGCAATAATTTGTTCGCCATTTCAACGCCTACTAACTTAATCAAACCGGAAACGCCAACCAACGTGTTAATCTTTTTGCCGTTGAACAAGCCGTTTACTTTGATTTTGAAAGTACGGTTAATTTCTTTTGTTGTATATTCCAAACCGTTGTAAATATCTTCGGGCTTCATTGTATCGCTCTTTTTGTTGCCGGGAAAACGCCCGGTCGTTTTATTAACATGGCACAAAGATAGGGCATTTTATTTTAACTACCAAAAGAATTTTCTTTTATTTTCGATTTGCTGACAAAAAACGTTTCTTTTGGCACCCCGCAAAGTTATTTTTGGCGAATTTTCATTTTAAGCCACTTTATTTGCCGGGGTGGGTATTTTATCCATTCAAACAAAATAATCGAAATACGGGGCTAAAAACGGGCAAAAACAAAAATGGGGTTGCAACGCTTGGTTACAATCCCTTGTTACGCCTATTATATGTATTCCCAATTATAACCCTTATGTTTTTTCATACGCCCTTTACAACATCGGATTATTAGTGTATCGTTAAACCCGTCCTTTTTGGCTAAATGTATAGATTGGTATATTTTAAGACAAACCCCGTTTTTCATCATTCTAACAGGTTTTGAATTTGGATGCAATACGCCCTCTTTACCCTGCATATTTTTTGCGTTATTTTCGCTCAATCGCTTTTTCGTAATAGGATTATTATTGTTTTCCAAATATGTAACCCAACGCAAGTTGTCCGCATGGTTATTGGCTCGGTCGCCGTCGATATGGTCGATACATGGTTTGTTGTCCGGGTTCGGAATGAAAGCCGCTGCAACTAATCTATGTAATCGAAACGTTTTGCGCATCCCATTACATAAAGCAACGGTTTTATATCTATTCCCGGAACCACATGTTTTCAAAACTAATTGTTTCTTAACGGATTTTACACGCCCGTAATTACTCACTTTATACAACCCTATATATCCGGGTACATCTTTCCAAATTTCCATTATACAACCATTTAAGTAAGCAACCAAAAAAAAGGGAAACGGGGAAAAGTGGTTGCATCTTTTTTCATCCGGTAGCTACTCCGAACTATCCCCGTTTGCCGCAAATATAGTTATTTTTCGATTGTTATAACCTCAAACCCGGTAATTTTTGTATGTGGATTTTTTGAAACAATATCAAATTCACGGTTTTTTATCCGTTTTGTTTTCCATAAAAAACCTAACCAACGCTTATATTGCACAGTTTCCGTTATTAAAAGGCTATCCCGTGTTATAATTTTGCCCGAAAACGTATTATTTTTAATACATCCGTCAAAATCAACCCATTTGTCGGAATACTCAATACAACGTAATACAGTCGTAACCGTGTCGCCGGGTAAATATACAACACTATCCCGGACGGTTGCCCGCAATTCGTTGATTGTTTCCATTTGGGTTGTTGTAACCCGTTCCAAATCCCGGTTCTTTGCCTGCAACGTCTTTATCAACGCCAAATCGTCCGCCCGGTACTTTTTGTATTCCGCCAATGACAACTCCAAATTCCCGACTTTGATTGCGTTCAAACTGTCTTTCGTTTGGTACGTCTTGACGTCCTGCAATAGTATTTCGGTATTGCTCCGGTATCTGTCCCGTTCCTCGGTCAACCTCTTTATTTTGACGTGTTGCACCCAAAAGGCGGCGGCAACCGCCAAAATGATTGCCGCCCAAATCAAATACTTTTTCATACAATTTTCTTTATTGCTTCAAAATGTACCTTTGCAATCCTTTCTTTTCCGTCGTCGCTCATCATAAAACGGCAATCCTTTTCATTATCAAAAAAGAAGTTTTCAGATAATACCGCCGGGCAAACCGTATGTTTCAGAATATAAAATTGGCTTTCTTTGTCCGGGTCGCCGTCGCAATGGTCGAAACGCATTTTCCAACCATCCGGGGCAAACTCCTTTTCTGCCTCATTACAAAGGACGGTTGCAATTTCATCGGCTTTCGTTTTGCCGACGCTTGTATAACATTCCCATCCGGTGCCGCCTCCGGCGTTCCCGTGTATGCTGAACAATACGGCGTTCTGCCCGCAATCGTCATATATCACGTTAGCACGGCGGCAACGTTCCGATAATGATACGTCGTTGTCCTCCGGTACCAAAATTTCAAACTTTATTCCCTCCGCTTTCAACATCGCCGCAATACGGCGTACAATATCACGGTTAAACTCCCATTCTAACAATTGGGAACCGTCCCCCCAAATGGGGGAACGTTTTCCGGCTGTATTATTGCCGTGTCCGGCATCTAATATAATTATCTTATCCATTTTTATTTTGTTTTATGGGGCTTTTCGCCCCGGTTATTATTCATAAGATTCAGTTGCACCCTTATCAAATTCATCCGGTATAAACGGCATACCTACCATTTCTTTAAAGTTTACAACGACCTCAAACAAAGGTTTTCCGTCTGTCCCGCTTTGGAGATAAAAGCCATCATCAATATTTGAATTAGCCAAAAATCTGACTGACTCGCCCTGCTGAATTGGAAATGATATACTTTTAGACTGAATGTTCTTGGCAATCTTTCTGTTTGCTTCAATGGTTGTTGAATATCGGCTATTTGGTACTTCTGTCAATGCCCCGTCCGGTGCAACCTTTGCAGCCCAAAAATTGGCTTCATTCATTGTGCTTGTTTCGTTGTATGCCTGCCCGGAATACTGAATTGTTATAACTCCGTCTGCCTCCGCCAATAAATCTCCTTGAACTTTGTTTGGGTCTGACGCTCCGGGGTCTGCCCATGCGTTATTATTGCTTACCAACGCCAAACCCTTTTTAATTCCCAAAGGTATATTTCCTGCAATCTTGTTATATGTATATCGGTAACTTGCATCACCTGCCGGGGTCATAACAACAAATTTTGCATAGTCTTTCTGATACTCCAAATATTTTTCCGAAATATGCGAACTATCTGTTATTACCATTCGATTAAACCACGGGGTTATATCCCCCTCAAAATCATTCAATACCATAGTTGTTGGTATCTGCGAAGCATTAGGGAATATAATTACCGCAAATTCCTTTGCGTCAGTAGGAACAACAAATGTTTTTGTTGCTTCATGGATTCCGCTCACTGCATCCTCTGATATAAATAATTTGTCAGAAATGCTCCATCCTGCATTGAATTGCGGTTGGTCGTTATTGTAACTTACCAATTCCGGTGTTGGTGCTACATTTTCCGACCCGGTGTACTTCATCAATGCAACCACAAAGGCATTTTGTTTGTCTGTAATTTTAACGGTAGCTTTGTAATTTTTACCACGGCAAACAAAGGTGTCAAATCTGTTATATCGCTTAAACAAAGAAAATACGGGCAAATCCTTGTTATTATCTTTAACAATTAGCTGATTATTAGATATACTTACCTTTGCTGCTGTCTTAACTGACAAATATGTATTATCCCCCATATATGTAACATCATTGTTAATTTCCGTTTCGGGTTCGGGGAAAATCAATGTCCTTGCAAGGTTCAAAGAATTATATCCGTAATACTTGTTGTTCATCTTGACTTGATACCCGGTAAATGCCATAAATGCCAACAACGCCTTTCCTACTCCATAGTCTTTGCCTACTGACTGAATCAACACACATGAATTTGCCCCAATAGACAATAATTCTTCATTTGGGAAATTGGTTTCTATACGCAAATGAACATCAGTATATGCTTTGGCTTGACACTCTCCTAAATACAATTCTTTGCGCTGCTCATCGCCCGCCTTGTAGTCAATTTGAACTGCCATAGGATTGCTGTTAACGTCCAATAACGGTGTATCTGTGTCGTCAACAAATTCAAGTCTAACCCAACCATCTTGCGTAATTCTGTTATCCCCATACTGCGTTGGCTCAATGTACAAGCCAATCAAGAATGTTGTTCCTCCGGAAATATTAGGGTCATCCTGCGGGTCAATATCTTGTATGACGAAAGATTTCTTTTGCATATCTTGATATACAGCAATACCGCCTTTTACTTTCAAATCAGAAAACCACAATCGGGATTTTGGATATTTAGAATTTACCAATTCATCATTTCCTAACATAGCCAATATTCCCTCCGCATCTTTTCCCGGAACAACGGATAAATCAGCCTTGTACATTTGGTCACCATCGGGTGTTTGTCCGTTTCCAACTTGTGCAATGCGAACCGTTCCATCCATACTTCCGACCTCTGTTGCTTTGAATGATTTTTTTGTTATTTTATCATTAAACAAAAATGGAACATCGCCCAAATTTACATTTGCTTCGTCCGTGTCACTATCGTATTCAATATAAAATGGTTTTTTGAATCGTAAATTCTTTGTCTGCAACACAATATTTCCCTGCTCATCGCTTGTTGTTAGGCTGCTATCAATAGTTTTATACCACGGAATAAAATCCCACGTATTTTCGTTTTGAATAGGCAAAAAAATACCTGCAATCCCATTGCTTGTAATGGTTATTGGTGTATTTGCCCCATCAATACTTTCTCCGGCTGCCGGGCTAATTATCGCCTTATAATTGGCTGCCCCCGGTTCTTGTATAAGTTCCAAAATGATAATACGGTTATCCGATACGGGCGGCAATGTCTGTTGAATTGTTTGATTGTTGCTCATCTGATAAACCAACAACAAAGTTGTACTTTTGTTGTATGGGTCTGTATTCAGATTTACCCCCTTTTGTACTTCTTGACGATTTGCGTAAAATAACGCTTTTATTTGCTCATTTGTTTTTCCTGCTGTTGCTGGGTGTGCTGTTTTCGACAAAGCTATAAAAGCCGCATTTTGCTTAATCATACGGTCAAACTCTGTTGGGCTTATTGGGTTCTTTGCGTCTGCCAATCCTGCTGCCAACCCTTTTTCTTTCAATTTCGCCAAATCCACATCTTCCAAATCGTTTTGGGCAAAATTTGCGTCTTTCCCCTTTTTCTCAAAGTCTTTGTTATCTACATTTGACAAAGTGTTGTCCGCAACTGCCATTTTTGCCAATACAGCCGAAAATGCCGGGGTTTTTACATACTTATCCAAATAGTCTTTAATCCATTGTTCATCTGCTCCTGCCGGAACCCACGGAATTTGCGCCGCATCATTAATTTCAATCGGCAAATATACATCAACCCACATTGCGCCCTGCCTATCGGAAAGGAATGTTCCTTTCTGAACTACTTCAACTCCTAACTTCTGTTGGTTTTCCGAAATGTATGTTCCGGTTATTGCTTTCGCATCGCCCAAAAAAGTTTGTGTATAAACCTGCATTTGTCCCAATCCCAACAAAGGAACGATATTAAACAATAACATATCGTTCTGAATCTTACAATTGGTGCAAACCCCTTTGTTTACCTCAAATTCAAACGGCTTACCGCTTCCGGTAAAAATCGAACCTTTGACGTGTACGGAATCCGCCTTAATTGGGGCGTTGTTTTTATCCCGGAACATCATCATTAAAATTTGGCTGCTGCCCGCTGATAATTGTTTCATTCCTGCCATAATAATAAAATTTTGTGGTGCGGATTGCTCCGCACCGGGTTAAACATATTACTTTGTTTATTCATCTTTTTTCTTTTTATTGTTTTTGTCGGGGTCGTCCCCAAATTCTTTTTCCAATCTGTCAATTATCGGTTGCAAATGCGACGGTAAAGCCCTTGTAAACTCCAAACGGATAACATGGTAAATAATACGCAATGCCAATTCCCGGGGGTACGCAATAATCAGATTCCGGAACGCATTTTGTAAATAAACGTACATAAATACATATGTAAGCGATTTAATAACGGCAATCGCCGCTTGGTCGTCGCCGCAATTTTTCATTATTACAAAAATCGTCTCCACTATAAACAGATACAAAAGAAATTCACATAATGCGTTTTTGAACTTCCGGAATGAAAAGTTTTTGCATCTGACAATTGCCACGCCGTCCGCCCTCATTCCCGCCCAAATATTGAACGCAAACATTACTAATAACGCATAAACAAAACCTTTCGTCGGCGTCAAATAACCCAATACCGGGCTAACCGTGGAAATGGCGATAATACGCCATTGTTCCCAATTAAAAATTCTTTCCATAACTTATTTATAAAGTTGTTCCATCCACATTTACCCATTTTGCTCCATTCCATAATATTTTTTTCTTCAATGTCGTATCGTAATATTCAAAACCTTCGTATGAAGAATCTAATATTGGACGTTGCCCTGTTGTACCTTTCGTTATAATTGATACGGATATTCCATTTGAATCAATCCATTTGGCACCATCCCAAAATACGTTTTTACCTAATATTGTATCAAAAAAGGTTTTTCCCTTATCGCGAGGACTTAACCCAGTTGGTCTTGTATCCCCATAACTATCTGTCAATGTATACCCAAGCGCATCTAAAGCAATATTATCACCATACTTAAATGCAAATTTAGGATAAATACTATTCGTCTTTACCCAACCACTATAGTTATATTTATAAAATGTAACATCCAAAAAATCAGCAACATTTTCTGAAACTATCAATTGGGGTTGCAATGCTATAAAATCAAATATAGGGTTTGTATTTGATTCGGTGGATGTTTGCGGAATAATTTGATATAATATACTATTAAACCTACTTCTTTGAGGTGTATTAACTGAATACATTGGGTACAATATTATTAAGACACCATTATTCCTAAGTTGTTCAAGCGACATAATAGACGGTCCATATCCGAATAGATAATTTCGGTCTAATCCAAATAACTTATTCCATTTTGTATTCGCCCCAATGATGTAGTTCCCGGACGGCAAACTTTTCACTTCTCCAATTGTTAATTTTTGCCCAGAGTTTAGCCTTTCCTCATCAAAGAAAAAAGCTATATCATAACTACCTTTTAATGGTGAATTTCCTATCCCGGTAGCTGACGGGATACTTGCCGCCTCTTTTAATGCTAATGTTGTCAAATCGAAATTTTTTGATGTAGATAAATTTGTGCATTTATTAATTAAAACGCCATTTGTCATATTAGGATTAATCAAAAAAGGTTTTCTCTTGCCCCAATCCCATGATTCGCAATTATCAAAAACTATACTGTTGCCTGCATTTACATAAGCAAATCTATCGCAATAATCTTCATATTGTACTGAAACGCTGTTAAACGTAATTCTTCCGGGCGGAAATCCGCCAATATCTGTAGCCTCATCGTCTTTTCCTATATATATACCATTTTTGCAATAAAGCATTTTTATGTTATTATATAGTTCGTCTGTTTGCCACGTCTTCACAGTACCACCATTGACAATGCCATTATTAATATATATACCATATTCATATTTACCAATAATATTTACATCTTTAACGGTTATCTGCCAAAAGCCATTTCCAAATCCGTTTGCAATTGATTTTATACAATACACACCATTTGCAATATTGACAGAATCATCGCATGGTGAAAATATATCAATATTCTTTATATTAATGCCAACGGACGTTCCATATCTCCATGAATCAACCCCAACAAATCCCGCAACAAAGGTTTCATTAATATATTGTGAGTCTATGCTAAAAACGCACATTGGTTTAGCGAGATTAAAAGACAAATCAGAAACCACGCATTTATATCCAACTTTTATAATATCAAATTCGCCATCCGCTGTTATTACTGCATCATATTGACCGACAAGTGTATTTCTATACTTCATTAAAATACTTGATGTTACTTTGTAGGTTTTGCCCATAAGTAAAACTATTGATTTTGCAAATGACAAAGCCGCATTAATTGCGCCTACATCATCATTAACGCCATCCCCCTTTGCGCCAAACCATTCTGCGTATGCTTTTGGTATATTATATTTCCCTTGAAATTGTATATTTTCAAAAATTTTATATGGCTCTGATTCTATAATTGTATTATTCAAAACCATAGTTCCATTTTTCACACTACCACCATCAAATTTTAATACACAATTTTTTGGAATATTTAGTATACTACCATTCAAATCATAATCATATTGAATTACATAAATACAATTTTGGCTATTAAAGGTTTCTTGCGTCAATAGATTTTTCCCATCAGATATATTTTTCCGCAAATAAACCCTACCTAAGCCGCTAAATATTTCCGGCATATAAGATTTGTTTGCAAATTTCAAAACCGAAACACTGCCGCCTAAATCCTGCGTTGTCAAATCTTCATCGTCGGGTAAATTGTTAATAGTACCCCCCCCCGCTGTTTTAATCAATTGTAATGTTGCTTCAGACAACATTCCCGGTGTAACCCTTTGTTCGCTGAAATTGTCAAGCGCATTTTGCTCCGCTTCATCAATAGCGTTCAACGCTTCTTGTTTTGCCGCATCAACTTCGTTTTTCTGCTCGGCAATTTGCGTTTTCAATTCAGCCATTTTCATTGAAACCGCCTTGTTTTCAACCGGGTTTTCTGATTGGCTGTTCAACTCTTTATCTATCTTTAATAAAAGTTTCTTTTCCCAACTTCCGTTATTATTTGAAATAACGGCAATTTCATTATCCAACGTTACGCCAAAATTTGGGTAAACGCCACTCTCTGACGCTAAATAAAAAACGTTTTGGTCGGGCGTCCCGGGATTTGTTTTCAGTGTTGCAACGCCAACATACGTTGCATATTTACCAACATTATTGATTATTGACAATAATACGTTTTGCATTATTTGCCCTGTAATTTCTTGGTTCCCGTTTGTTTTAATAACATCGGAAACTGCTTGTTTTAATACTTCGTAATTTCCCATAATTTAATAATTTAATTGTTGTCGAAATCATTATTGAAATCTTCGTTAAAATCTCCTTTGTTTTCCAATATATACCCACGTCCGATTTTCTTTACAACGGTGTTTGTCTTAAACTCAATTTCCACGCTCGCCAAATCCCCTTGCGTTTGCCATTTCGGGGTAATTAAAAACGTGTCGCAATCGTATTCCCTGCCGTATTTATCCGTGATATGTATACAATCAGCCATCCGAATAAAGCGCATGACATCGCATAAGTATTCCGGTGCCAATATAGTACATTTGAACGTCTTTACCGAAATTTGTTTTTCCGGGAAAAAATAACCGTCCCTTTCCTCGCCGTCCTCTTCAAATTCATAATCCGGTTTTCCTAACTCGGTACAAAGATATAACATGTTTTTGAATGTCGGATTTTTATAAACTATTTGTCCGGCGTCAAACACTAAATTTTCAATGTCCCACCAATCAATTTTCAAATAACCGGAAACGTCCTGCACAACCGTAAACATTTCAGAATACCACGTTTGAACGCCATCAGATAACCGCAAATAATAAATTCCGTCAAACTGATTTAACGGCATGGGTAATATTGCCGGGTATAATATTACATCATATCCCAACGACTGAAACCGGACAACTTGCAATCCGGTTTCCCTCATGTATGTTGTTATATTTGCAATTTGTTTTCCGGTTTTATCATATAGAATAACAGACGTAACAGAATTTGAACGGGTATTTCTTATTATCTGAAACGGCAATAATCTATCAGCCGGTGCGAACAATGGGTATATTTGCCCGTATGCGTAACTTTTACGGTGGTTCTGCTGCTCTATTGACGTGTACCACGGCAATACGCTTATATTGTTATTCTGTATCATATTTCAACGTTGCTTTAATGTTTCGACTACACAAATTTACGCTTAATTTATCAACTTGACCGTTACCGATATACGTTTTTATTAGTTGCATCGGGTTTGGGTCGTCATTTGCCGGAAAACTAAACGTTTGTTTCTTCTTTCTCTCAATACCGTATGCGTAAACCTCGGAACCGTTTATTGATACACGACGGGCGGGTAAATCATATAACCAATACGGGGATTGCAGATTGATAAACGCCAAATATCCGTTTTGCAAAAAGTATTCGACCCCGTTAATAGTTCGGTGGGTAAATGGTAATATCCATTGCGACCCGGACGTTGGCGGAACGGCGGCAAACAAGGCGAACCCGTCCGAACTCATATTGCCGGGGTTTAACAACATCATATCAATATCGGACGTAAAGTTTGATATATTAATTTCCTCAACCTTTCCGGGCGTTACATACTTGCTTATTACTTGTATCGGCAACCCTTCAAATGCCGCCGTAACGTCGTCCATCCATTCAAATTGGTAACGTTCCGGCAAATCGACCTTATCAAACGAATATTCCGACGTGTTGAACACCCACGGTTTCCCGTTGCGCAAATTCAATTCCTTTGTCAAATCGTGGCTTAATATAGCCCCGCCGGAATAGGAACCGCCATTGCGGAAATATTGGATATGTTCGATTTTAAATTTGCCGTCCTCAATGAACCAATAACATTTAAAACAATCCCGTAACATATTGGTAAATTGTTGTAAGGTCGTCGGGGCTTTTTGTGCGGGTTGCTGATATTCCCCGTTTATAATATTGGTTTTCTGTGATACAAGCAAACGGAAGTTCAACCCGGATATTGGGTTGTTACCGCTGTATAAAAATTGACTGTATTCCGCCGTGGCTGCGTGTGTTATACCCGGTGCAATCTGATTGAGCAAAACGGATATACAAGACGCAACCGGGAACGCATCCCGCAAAGTATATGCTTTTCGTGCTTTTTCCTCTAATATCCAATCCATCAAATAAAACCCAAACCACAACGACGCATAACGCCACGTTGACCGGGCGATTGGATAAAACGTTTGTCCGTATATGGAATAAGGCGGCGCAAAATACTTTCCGTTGTCCGCTAATCCCCACTCGGTCGGGGTATCTGAAAAGTTGTTTGAAATAAACGCCACGTCGATTGCGTAACCAATCGCACGCCTATAATTACGGTTATTATCAACTATATCATCGGCGGGCAATGGATATGTATTAAGGTCGTCGATTTTCCCCACGTCGCACAAATACCGGGCGTATATATTATAACTTTTCATATCGGCGTGCATTGTACCCGTTGCGCCGGAACCCTCAACAGCGGTTAAATCAAACTCCAATGTATCAAAAGGCGACGTTGTAATCTTTGTATAACGAAACATTGCCGTATCATCGGATTGTTTGCGTATCTCGACCACAACAGCCCCAAACGGTAAACCGCCAATTCTTTGTTGCGTAATATAGATATAATAATTTACGTTTAATTCCGGGTATAATTTTCCCTCGAAAACGTCTGCACTTGCACCCGTCGCCATTCGCCCGGTATAAAGCCCGGATATTACCGCCGGGGAACCGTGCGACGTAATTCGTATTTCTTTCAAAATATTACATAGTGCAAAATGATAGGTTTGTATTAGTGCGTTTTGGTCGGTCGTGGTGTTTGCGTCTTGTTCCCAATTCGTACCGCCCAAAAAACACGAAACAACACTATCGCCCGGAACATATATTTGAATAAGCGGGCGTTTGTTTATGGTTATACGTTGGATTGACGGGGCTAATGTTATCAAATTGTATTCCTTTTCCAACCCTGCCAACACGTCGTTATAATCGTCGATTGCGTCCGGTTGTACAACAACCTTTTTATCGTAATCGGTAAACGTGCAATCGGTTTTCATAAACTTGCCTTGAAAGTATTGGAACCATGTACGCCCGCCGTCGTCGCTCTTTTCAATGCAATACAAAAATTCATTGTCGAACGATTGACGGTTTATATAGTCGTAATCATCCCGGACAAAGGTAATTTTGCCGGATAATTTGGCACGATAAAACCGTTGGTTGGTTTCTAATTCGTACTCCTTTGCCAAATCGTCCTTATAAATCGGATGCACGGTTTGACCTTGTAAGACGTTCGGGGCGTCCAACGTTCCCAATCTCAACCATGCCGTCCCGTTGGCGTATCGCGCTTTGCTTACATTAAACCGGATATATGCGGCATTGCTTGGTATGTCAAATTCCGTATTTGTGGCGAACTGGTCGCTTCCCCAACCGCCGATAATCTTTTTATTGCTATCGTAAAATGCGCCCCCGTCTTGCGGGGTGTAATTCTGAAACAATTTGCGGGGGTACACATTCCCAACCGGGACAAAAGTACGGGTATAATAGGTATTTGTACTATTCCCGTTTATGTTCCCGGTTGTTTTACTTATCGCCCCGTTCGCTAAAAACGCATTTACAAATGAATGTCTATAAATCGGGTTCATATCAATTTTTAATTTTACGTGTCAAATTCTTGTAAACCTCAATAACATTGCCGTTGCCATCGACGTAACGACGGCGGCGGTTTTGTTCCTTAATCTCCCTTACATCGTCTTTTAAATCCCGCAAATCCGGTGCGTTATTTTGTTGAACCGTTACATTAATGCCGTCGGTATTGTAGGCATTAAGGTACTTTTGGGGGAATGTTCCCCGGTTCAAACTATTTATTACGTCCGGGATTAAACGACGGAAACGGCGGGAATTACGTTTATTGATAACGGCGAAAAATTCCCCGCCCTCGGCACGCCTCCGGGTTCCATCCGGTTTGGTTCCTAAATCCACGTCGTCCCCGGATTGGTGGGAACCGCCCTCCAAAAGTTCAACGGTACCGTCGCCGTATGTTTCCGTTCCTCCGGTTCCTCCGGTCTGTTTTGCCAATTGCGCCGCCTTGATTTTAGACACTGCAAAACTCGCCCACATTACGGCAATTGCAGGTATTGCAAACGGGAAACCTAATTGCGACCATATCAACGCCGTTGCTGTTACCATGTTTCCGATTTGCTGCAATGTTTGTATTGCTGCCTGCTGTTTTTGCGCTTTCTGTTGTTCTTTCAACGCCTTTTCTTGGTTTTTCTTTGCCAAATCCAACTCCTTTTGCGCTTGTACAACATTATTGGCGTACCCGTTTGCCCTTGCTTCCAATTCTGCATCCAACGCCGATTGTGCGGCGGAAACCTCTTTATCCGCTTGCTCAACGGCTGCATCTGCTGCGGCAACACGTGCCGCCGTGAATGTATTTAACGCATCCAATGCGTATTGCATAGACGTATTAATTGCCTCTTTTTGGTCGTCGTCCAAATTCAGCCCAAACAAACCGTAAATGTCTGTTCCTCGTTCCTCTCCTTTTGACTGCTCAATTTCTTGGTCAATCTTTTTTATTGTGTTTTGAATTGTTTGTACTTCAACATCTGACAATTTATTGGCTGCTTGCTCGTTCAATTCTAATACCTTTTGCAAACGTTCCTTTTCTGCCTGCAAACGAAATTGGGTTTTCCGGGCTTCTGAATTTCTTAATAAATCAAATTCAGATTGCGCCAACGCTTGTTGCTGGTCAAACATCATTAATTGCGCTTGCAAATATTCGTCGGCAATTGCGTTTCCCTTAACGTCAAATCCGGCATTAATTACCCCGGCGTCCTGCTGTTGTCCGGTCGGCTTTTGCTCATTCTGCAACAATGCTGTTTGTCTTTCATTCTCTAACAACTGCATACGCAATTGTCGTTCCTGCTCGCTTCCCTGCTTAACCGCTTGCAAACGTAATTCAATGCTTTCTTTCTGCAATGCCAATTCTTGCAACTGCCGTTCTTGCTCTATTTTCAACAACGCCTCTGTTTGCTGCTGTTCTAACGCCGTAATTGTTGCGTTTATCGCCTGCCGTCCGGTTTCGTTCAAATCCTTTTCGGTCTGTAATTGGTGTTGCAAATCCTCAATCTGTCGGGAATACTGATATTGCGTTTGCTGCCTACGCTTTGCCCATTCGTCGGTTTCCAACTGCAATTGTGCATCCTGCAATTTCCGGGTTGCCTCCAAATTCTTTTTATAAGCCGCTTCAATTTGCTTTGCTTGTTGTTCTGCCGCCTTTTCCGCATCGCTTTTACCCCTTGGCGTTACGGTTGGGTTCTGTGTCGTTACGGGCTTATTGTCTGTTTGTGGCGTCGGGGTATCTCCAACAGAAACCGGGATTGTTAACGGTTTTATTTTCTTTTGCATACCCTCCAAACCCTCTTGGAAATTTTCTGTTATGTCTTTAACTTGGGCTTTAACCAAATTTCCGTACGCTGCCGCATAATCTGCCAATCCTTTTTTTACGTCGTCAAAATCTAACGTAAACGCCCCCTTTAATGCGGTTCCGGTTGCTTTGACTATATCAATAAAGAATCCAAACAAATTTCCCAACGTATCAAATGTTGTTTTGAATCCGGCAACAATCCCATTCCAAATTGCACGTATCAAAACACTTTCATTGTATAACTCAATCAAGTAATTGACAACATCAATAACCCCTTTTATTATCGCCGTCAATCCTTGGTTAACAAAAACTTTTGCCTGCGTTGTCAACGTTTCAAAATTTCCTCCGGTTGCGTCAAACAACCCGGATAATGCGTTTTGCAACTCAATTTGGCTTTGCAATTGTTCCTCCTGCAATTGCGCCAAAACTCCGGCTTTCCCTTTTACTTCATCCATGTTTGTTGAAATATCTTTCAACGTGCGCAAATACTGCAATCCGGCGTCCTCTCCGGGACCCCCGAATATATCTGCAATTGCAGCCCCGACCGTTGCCGCATTATCCGGCAATTCTGCCAATTTTGCGGAAACGTCTTGTATAACATCGAACGTTGTTTTGGTTCCGGTCTGCAAATCTTTTTGAACTTGTTCCGACGAAATACCGATACCGTCCAAAGCCGCCGCCGTCGCCGTCGTCATTTCACGCAAACGCAAATTTGCCTCCTTAATTGCGTCAACGCCTTTGTCCGAAAAGATACCCATTTTGTTTGTTTGGGCTACAATCGCAACAAATTGGTCTGCTGATATTCCAGCCTCTTTGAAATATGCCGGGTATTCTTTCAACGTGTCTAAAAATTCCCCGTTCGCATCGGCTCCGGACAAAAAACCATCCTTAACCAACTGCAATGCCTCATTTGCAGAAATACCAAATTGTTTTGATAATGCGTTTGTTGCAATCAATGTTTCCCGGAAATCTGCGCCGAACGAATCTGCGACGGCTTGCACCTCATTTCTAAACGCTTTCAAATCATCGCCACTTTTCCCGGTAAATTGTTGCGTCAATCTCGTTGCCTCAACTAACCCGGCGTTATAATCGTACCACCATTTAAACGCCGCACCCGCCGCCGCAATTCCGGCAATCGCCAAAAAAACCGGGTTTGAAAGTAATCCCAACAAAGTTTTTCCCAATGCTTTTGCCCCGTCGCCAATAGCTGTAAAAACGGCTTTACTTTCAGCCCCGCCACGTCCTAACGCCAAAAGACTTTCGCCAAATGCGCTATTTAAACCTAACGTTTCTTTTAATTTGTCGCCATACGCAATAATTGCGTCGGACGCCTCCGTATAATTTCCGACGTTCAATTGAAATTTCCCGGTTGCTTCCTGCAAACGTTTCATTTCTTCGTATATTTCTTTGGTTTGTGCAACCAATTTTCGCCCCTCCTCGGTGTTTTCCCGTTCGGCTTTAGTCATGTTGTTTAAATAAATCTTATTCAATGAATATTGCGCCGATAAACGGTTATAACTACCCTCGGCGGATTGATTTATTTTCACAATCAGTTTATTAATTTGGTTCGCTTCCTGTTGTGCCAATTTTAACTCGGCTAACTTTTTGGCGTTCTCGCTTTCTGCAAACGCCAAATCACGTTGCGCACGTGCCAAACGTTCCGCATCGTCTGCGGCTTTCTTGGTTGTGTTCCTGCCGTCCTCGGTTGCCCCGGAAACCTTTTGCAGAACCGCCGCCAACTGAATTGCTTCCGCCCTAATATTTTTCAACGCATTTGTATATGCGTCTGAAAGTTCATCCAATTGCTTTATCAAATCAGTAATCGAATTATCGGGGCTTACCAAATCAGAATATTTAATTGGGTTGTTGTTATCTGCCATATATCCGACTATTTGTTTTTGTTATTTTCGGGCAATTTGCCCTACAATCAATTTTCTTTTCTCAAATGTATAATTTATCGTCTGAAAAATAAAACACCTTAAATCGCCTTATTTTGGCTTTTTCTGCTTGCTTTTTTCGCTTGCTCCTTAATGTATTCAAATGCGTTGTAATATTCCAATACGGTAAATCTTTTCGGGTCAACGTGCAAATTCTGCGACAATATCAAACACATATTTTCAAATTGTTTGTCGTATCGTATTTCTACGCTGTCGGTTCCCGAAAATGATTGCGGATTGAAATACGTTATCAACTCCGCCGTAATTTCGTCTATTCTCTTTGCATCCGCTTCGGTTGCTCCCCCGGCTATGATTGTGCGCAATAAAATAACCGTTCTTTCTTTCAGTTGGTCGAAATACTCTTTTAATGCTGCATCATCAAATAACCGGGGAAAATACAACCGCAATTCTTCATCTATTTTTTTTTTAACCGCTTCCAAATGGGCGGTTAATTCTGCGTTCGGAACATCGGCGAACAAATCAACTATCTTTTGCAATCCGTCGTCTGATAAATCATTGCACGGGTTCCCGTCAATGCTCTTTACTAAAACCGCAAAAGCTAAATACCGGGGCGAAATCTCGGATTGTATGAAATACACATTTTGGCGCATATTCTCTAACTCAACCGCCGCCAACTGCGGGGTTTTGCTGTGTGCATATCTTATCGCCTTTTCAATATGTTTATCGAAATCCGCCAAATCTGAACCAATCCCGGCGTCAACTAACAACATTTTGTTGTACTTATGAAATCGCATAATCGGCAAATCCTCGATTGCATCGTACAACTCAACTTTCTTTCCCTTAATATCAACGGTTCTCATAACAATTTACGTGTTATCATTGTACTACAAAAGGGAACGCCCAATAATACGGGGTTCCCGGTCATAATCAGCATAAGAACGGACAAAATAACGCCCGCCCACCACGACAAACAGAAATCGCAACTAAACATCTTTGCAAAGAAATCGTTCCCGTGAACTTGTACCCATTCAATAACGCCCCATTTGCGTAATAATGAAAGCACAAAAGCCGCCAACAATGCGACCAATATAACGTAAAAAATAAATTCTTTCATACTCTTACAATTTACATGATTCTCCAATACTTAATTCTCCATAGAACCGGAACCCGCCGAACGGGTGCATTAAAAATTGGTTGTCTATTTCGTCCAAAGTAAAACCCCGGTAAATATTTTCCGCCAACTCATAAACCTTTGTTATTTTCAAACGCCCATGTTTAAGCCAAAAGCCGCCGTTCAACACGTCCAATATTTGCCGCTTAATTGCTTCTTTGTTCCGGTCGCTTGCATCATTGAATATCTTCCGGAAATCAAACCAAAAGATAAGGGAAAACGGGGTTTTTATCCCTACTGAAACGCCGGATTCCCAACTGACTTCCTGCGGGTCGTCAATCCAAAAAAACGAAAAATTCCCAATATTTGCATCCGGGGTTACTTCGATATAATCGTTTCGCCCTACATATACGCACGGGGTAAAATAACGTTTCCGGTTCCCGTCATATTTAACAAGTCTTTCAGCCCGTCCAAATGCTTTGTCCAACCACGGTAAATTATCAACCAATCCGGTTTGTATATTTCCAATAATACGGTCTAATAATTCCGGGTTCGCAATTACCGGGGCTTTGTTATTCGCTGCCATATATCGTTTTTTTTGCCTCTGTTATTAAATCCGGGAAAATATAATGCCATATAAGGATTTTAATATTTTCGTCCGTTAAACCTAAAATTTGGCGTCCATACTTTTTTATTAATTCCTCGGTTTTCCAATCCGCCGCCTTAATTTCAAATTGTTTGTCGCCAACTTCCAAATAAAAGCTACTTTGAAAATCGCCCTCATCCCTTAACGTTACCCGGTTTGTCGGTTGTCCCTTTGCCTCCTTAATCTCAATTGTTACCGGGCTATACGGGGCGTAATCCATGATTGAAACGCCCAAACGGTTAACGCCTTGTTCAAACAATTGTTCCTCGGCGTTCATGTCTATTATATACGCTTCGTTGTCCCAAATTATTTTCTGCATTAACCGCCCGGACGTCAATTCATCGTTGAATTGAACGACCCGTTTTAATAAGTCGTCAATTTTTCCCATATCACGAAATAAATATACCGCACGTTCTCAATGCTGCCAACATCGCATTTACTTTTTCAATCACTTGCGCCAATTGTGCGCCGCCGTCCAAATTCGCAATATCTGTTGCCGCTTTTACGCCTCCAATAGCTTGTTTTGTGGCTGCGGTCAAAACTGCATCCTTTCCGGGTGCGCCCGCTTGCCCTTTCAGATTCTTAAAAGCAAAAGCAAATGTTCGTGCGCTTGCTGTGCCGCCCAATGTTACCGTTACTTCCGGGGTTCCGGTATTTGCATCCACGGTTGCGGTTGCTCCGGTAATTGTTGCATCAGTTCCGGGACGTCCGGGCGTTCCCGGCGTGCTTGACTTAAACAGATAATAATGTAACAATTTCGCCAAATCCGTTTGTCCTTTTGACGCCAAATGCAAATCAATAACTCTCATTGCATTTTCAATTGTCATTCCTTGAATTGTCAGCGTTTGCCCGCTGCTTTCCTGCTTGTCGTTGTACACTTTAATAACAATATCGTTGTTCATGTACTTATCTTTTGCGGCGGACAAATCCAACATTACAATACCACTTGCCGGAATGTCTTTTTCAACGTTTGTTGCATCAATGGTTACTTTTGCTTTTGGCGACGGATATTCTGCGCCGTCGTCGTCAACAATATTTGCCACGACCAAAATTTGCGGCAACTTTCCGGAAATGCTCGACCATGATTCAGTAATTGCAATATCCTTTTTCAATTTATCATACGTGTATTGCGCATCAATCATATACGCTTGAAATCCTCTTACTCTCATAATTTACGCTTTTAAATTCTACAATTTTACCTTGAAATTATATACAACTTTTGCTTGAAATTATATACTAAACGGTTCTGTATCTAACGCCCCGGTTGTTACAACTCAAACAAATGCGGTCTAACCCCTGCGTATCTAATCGCAAAGCCTCATACGCTTTTTTAAGGTCATAGCCCAACCCGCCGGGACGAACCCCGGACGTATTGCCGTCCAACTCATACAGAATATCCGTGCGGCTTGCATTTGACTGATTGCGGTTAACCCTAACGTTGGGATTCATTGCTAACGTGCGCAAACCTATTGCCGCAACCTGCCTTTGAATAACGGTTTGGAACATCTGCCGTTGCGAAATAATAAAGTCGGTCAAATCGCAACCAACCGTTATTTCGCAATTTAGCCCGTAATTGTGGGTATTGGTGTACATAGTATAAGCCACGTCCCATAATTCCGGGTATTGCTCGAATGTTTCCGGGGCTTCAACTTTAAACGGGGAAACCTGCAAATACTTTGTCATTTCTCGCCATGTTTCGACGGAACCAATGTTGCACGTTCCGCACGGTTCCCGGCTCCAATCCTTAGATACGTTTATTGCTTCCATCCCGGCGGGTAATTCGTCTTGATTATAGCAAAGGAACCATGAACCCCCGGCGTTGTTTGCATCGCTGATATACGGCAAATAACAATCGGTCAACGGGAACCATTGAAAGCCGCCATTTGTAACGGTAAAATCCAAATCGAATGTTTTTACCGGGTCAATCTGCGACGAATGAAATAAATACATTCTTACCTTTCCGGTCGCTCCGGTCATTTGTAGCCCGATTTTCTCAATTTTGGTTGTTACCCCCATACTACGAACCGGAACAATTTCAAATCCTACTAATTTATGGGTATTTTGAATTGTAGCCCGGATTCTGCCGGAACCATCAAAAAACGTTTTTCTTTCTAATAAATTGCGGGTTTCCTTTTCCAACTGCTTAATCTGTGTAAACGTCTGAACAACGGTTGCAATTCCGTTTAATGTCAGTCTTTCCAAAAAGTCAGAAAAAATGTTGTATGGTCGCCAATACGGGTTTCCGTAATCGTCCCGGCTGTAATCTCCGTTAAAATCGCTCGCCGTCGGTTCCTGCCCGGTATTATCTATTTTGGCAATCCAAAATATATTGTTATGCTTTACTTTTTGCCCTGCTTTATACGGCAAAATCAAATTCCATTCCGGGTATTGTAGCCCCCAATCGTCCGGCATTATTGCCTGCATATTATCCAACGTCAAAAGCGGGTGCGCACCTTGAAAGTACAACCCGCTTTCGGTCTGTGTCAAATGTTCATCAATGAATGTTTCCGGGTTGTATGATTGCTCCCAACCTACGACGTTCAATAATGCTGCTTGTATGTCTTTTATTCGATACATAATGCAAATAAAAAAAGGGACGGGGGAAAACCCCGCCCCCGGTTATACAATCCTTTTACCTTATGTTATGCGCCGGGAAATGCTGCGGCGTTAGTAACATATACGGGCATACCCAACGGTTCGTTCTGCGCACGCTCGGCAATCTGTGCTTTGATAATCGGATTTGCAACGGTTGCCGGGTCGCTGTTGTAAGCCACCAAAAAAGCAACGTCAACGCTAAATCCAAAATACTCCTTAACGGCGCACGTCAAATCTTCTGTTGCTGCTCCAACTGTTCCGCTTTGGTCGCCTACTGACGTATAATAGTGCGAACCAACGGGCAAATCAATCATCGGCAAACGTACAACGTCCCATTCGTGGAAATTGGCACGTGTGCGGCGCAATGCTTCACGGTCAACACGGGTTAACACGCCAATATTTCCGTCCTCAACGGCAAAGAATGTTCCGTTCTGTCCGCTTTCGTTAGTTACGTTATTGGTGTAATGGAATTTCTTTCCGGCGTATTCCAACTGCTTGTTTACGTCGTTTGTCGCTCCATGCTGCGCCAATTTGCGAACCAAACTTTCGATTCCGGCGTTGCAAACGATATGCGGCATACGTGGGTAACAATTGGCTCTCATAATCGGGTCAATGTCGCCCAAAATCTCGGTCGCCATTTCCTTTTTAACCTTGATAACGTTACCGGAAAAGTCATAATTCAATTTGTCTTTCAATACCTGCGTTTTCTGTGCTTCCAACGCTGCAATTGCGCCTTTGTCTAACGCATCAGCCAACGCACGTGTATATTTTTCCATTTTACGGTAAAAGTCGTGTTCATACGAAATTTCATTGTTCGTATAAGCCGCCGGAACCATAGTAAAACCGATTGTGTATGTTGCCCACACAACGGTATAAAGTGCGGACGTATTTTCGTCGTCCTCAATTACACATGAACGGACGTTGCCAACGGTAACATCGCCATCGTAATTGATAACCGGGATTTGTACGGTATTACCCATTGAGGCAAACGCCCTTTCCCTCAACTTGGGGTTAATAATGGAATTTGCGGCGTTGGTTTGCTCAATAAAGAAATCCAATGCGCCATACTCACACGGGCGGGTCATATTGCGGTCAAATTCCGGGTTCTGAACTCGCCAATTCTGTAATCTTGTTGCAATTAAACTCATAATGTTTTGTTTTTAAATTGTTATTAAATGCGGGTTTACCCTTTACCCGTGGTTGTTTTATTTCTCCGGCAATGCTGCAATATTGTTGTCTTTCCATGCTTGCGCCATTGCATCCTCAAACTCTTTGGAACCTGCTGTCATTCCCTGCGCCATCAGATTGTTACTAATTGCGTCGTATGCTTCAACACGTGTTTTGCATCCTGCAACGTCAATTACTATGCTACCGCCTGCGCCTCTACCTCCCGGCGGGATTGTTCCGCCTCCCGGCTGTTGGCGTCCTTTTTCGATAACTCCCATTGCGTCCAATTCACGGGTTAACAACTCGCCCGGCGTAAATGGGTTTAACTGATTGTTCGGGTTTCTCATAATCGCCCCGGTTTCGTCCTTAAACGCCAAAATTTTGCCGCCCTTGCCATCGTCGATATATTCCGGGTTCATTCCCTTGATTTTATCGTTAGCCTGCTGCAAAATAACCTTTGTTACACTTTCCGGCAAACCTGCCTTAAATTTAAGCCCTGCGGACGCTGTTTGCAATTCGTTGTCAATCTTAATGCCGAACAACTCTTTGGCATGGTTTTCTTTTTCTGCCTCAAACTTTTTGTTCAACTCTGTATATTGAGTTGTAACGTTTGCCAAATCTGCTTTTGCCTGCTTCAATTGCTTTGCGGTTTCCGCATCTCCTCCACCGTCGGCAATTACTTTTTCCAAACGGGTTTTCTCTTTTGTCAACGTTGCAATCTGTGATTCCAACCCGGTAACGCTTTCCGCTTTTGTCTTAAAATCCCCCAACACACGTTTTGCGTAATCGTATGTTTTTTCGGTTCCGTTTTTCTCAACTCCGGACGCTGCCAAAATATCCGCATCCAAATTGCCGTAAATTTCCCCGGTTTTCTTTGCTATTACACTATTTTCGTCATTCTGTGATAACGTTGTAATTGCGTTAATCTGTTCGTCAGTCAAACCGGACAAAGCCGCATTTGCTACCAAAATTTCTCTTGTTAATGCCATAATATTACCCTTTTATTATTAACTCAAACTAAATACTTTCAACGCTCCGGTATTGCAATCAACCAACGCAACCTTATATGTCGGTGCCTGCGGTGCTGTTACGTCTTTCGACCATGCCAATACCTTTGATTTGTTTGTTACTTTTGCCGTTTCCGGTGTTACTACAATAACATCGTTAATCGTTCCGGCTTCAATACATTCTTTCAATTTCTTTTTTGCGGCTGCGTCTATCGTCGCAATTGGTGTTGTACTTGTAATAACCAAATTGTCCTGCTGCGCAATCTGTGCCATATCTTTATAATTTTTTGGTTTAACTTATTCGTTTGTTTCCGGTGCATCCGGCTTTACCTCCGGCGCATCCTGCTTTGCCTCCGGTGTTTCCTTTGGCTTTCTTCCCGGCTTTGCAGCCGTTGCCAACAATTCCTCGGCTTTCAGTTCTGCAAGAATTTCGGCTTTCATAGCTTCTTTCATTGCTTTTTTCTCTGCCTCTGCTGCTTCCGCTTTTGCTTTTGCTTCTGCCTCGGCTTTCTTCTGTTTTTCCGCCTCCAATTTAGCCTCGTTTTCCTGCAACCATTTGTTCGGGTCGTGCATTACATCAACGGTAAAACCCTGCTTTCTCAAATTGTGCAATCCAAACGATTCAAAGAACTTTTTGCCAAAAACCTGCATACGTGGTTTTGAAATTCTTACGCCCGTGTCTTGGTTGAACTTCTTAACCTCAATGCGGCAATGATAACAATCTTCCTCGCCCTTTGGTACGATAAAATTTTCCGGGGTAACGTCTAAAATATTAACGTCCTTAATCTGCCCGTCCTCTGTTTTCACTTGCATACTCGTAAAATTTATTAGTTATTACTTTTATTTTCTCGGAAAATGGTATTTGTGTTCCAAATTCCAAAATATTTGTATTTTCTCGCTCAAATCTGCGAACAAAATTAGCAAAATTCAGTTTTACACGCAATTCCGGTTCGCTGATTATCTGTTGCCCATATAAATTTAATACCTCGGCACGGGTTAAATGTCGGTACGGCTCCAATTCTGCCAACACTAACATTCTTTGTAATTGGGTCGGGTCGTTCCGGTACTCCGTTTCGATAATTTGGTTTTGCATTGCGTCCAATTCCGCCTCACTCGCTCCGGCTTCCTTTGCTAACTTGTAACGTTCCCGCAACTCCATTGCATCGTAAATATAAAATTCCGTGCCTAAATTAATTTTTGCAGAAATAAACAAATTCCCGTACCTCAATCGGCAAATCGTTTCATCAACGAATTGTTGCGCCGCCTCAAACCCTTTCTTTACCCGGTTTAAAATTGTGCTTTGGCTCTCAAAATTTGCTTTTATCTGTTGTTCGTTCAATGCGTCCCGTGTTGTTATTTCCTCATTCGTTCCGACAATAGACGTGATAATATTGTTGCGCAATCGCTCTTCCTCGGCAACATTATAATCCAAACTATTACGGTCAACGGTCAACATCTGAACCGGGTTGCGCAAATCCGGTTGTTTGTCGCCATCGGGAACGGGTATTTCAACAAAAGAACCAACCCCGGCAATTCGTTTGTCGCCACATTTCGGGCAACGCTCTAATATCCCGGCTTGGTCTAACTTATAACGCCCTTGTTTGTCTTTCAAAAACCCGCCGTCGCAATAATCGCCATTTTCTGCGTTGCTGAAATCGCAACTTTGTTCATAGCCGGAATAAATCGGATATGAACCGTACATATCCAAATGCCGTTTTGATATATGATAAAACAGATACCAATCCATGCTTTCCAACTGCTCGGTCAATGGCGACGCCTTAACATCGGGTTCCCTCAAACTTATTGCCTCATTCCAAAAGAAACGGGCGGGGGTATAACCTAAATCGTGGGGGCTGTCAATCAGCAAATCGCCAATATTCCCGTCTTTCTCCGTAAATACCCGGTATCTCTCATCGTCAATTACTGCAATACGTTTGTCGTCCTGCTTGAAAATTATCCATCGCATAACGCCCGTTACCGGGTCTGCATCAAACGTTATTACCTGCTCAATTGGCAACCAATAGAAATACGGACGGGGGTATTTATCGGCGGCGTCTTGCTCTGTTGGCAAATCCACAATTAGAACGCTGTTAATTTCGGTTTTGAAATATTCCCACCCCTTAGAACTCCAAATTTCCGGCTCCCTTAAAACGTTCTGTCTGTAATACTCCCAATCGTCCCTTTGTTCGCTCTCCATAAACTGATAATTGAACGCCGGGTTACGACCGTCAAAAATTCGGCTCAACTTATCAAAGCAAATTCCCGTTACCTCGTTGGTCTTAACGGGGTAACGGAAAAGAGTTTTGAAAATTTTAAACTTATCGTCGGGTATAAGGTTTGAAACGAAATTCAAAAAATCCGTCAACGGTTGACTGATATACGGCGCAACATAGGTTTCGGCGTGAAACTTAATGCGCTGTTGGTGTACAATCGCACGGTTAATCGCCGCCCCTTTCTTTTGCTCCGTAATCTGTTTTTTTATGTCGTTTATACCTAATCCCATAATCTTTGCTAAATTCAAAATTTGAGTTTTCCGGCAACTGCCAACCGCCGTTGTTTCCCATCATCAACAAACGTTCGGCGTGCGTTATCTCAAATTCTCGTTTCATATTGTGTTGGGGACAAACCAATAAAACTTTTGTTGTCTTTGTCATAGCCTCGTTCTTTTCTTTTGTTTTACCATAGACTTAACGTAATTTACTGAATACTCATTTGTTGAATGAATAACAACCGCAAAGTCATTTGAAAAATCAATTGAAAAATCCTCTAACGTTACTATGCTCCCGCCTTTAAATCAGTTAACGGGTTGAAATCCTCCGGCACAATAATTGCCAAATCGTCCGACCAATTCGGCAAAAAAGCCCATTGAATGTTGTTACTATCCGGTGCCTCATATCCGCCCAACGTTTTATCTCCGATAAACAAAGAACGAATCGGTATTGGATAATGCGTTGTTGCGGTCGTTGGGTCTTGGATTGCTCCAATTGCTCCGTTTTCGTCAAACAGATAAACGCCCAAATTGTCGCCCCAATTTTCACATTGCAATTCTTTCAAAGCCTTGATAATTTTCTGCGGCAACTTTCGCATAACCCCGGTAAATGGTGTTGGCTCACGTCCCATAATTTCCTCAACGCCTCCCAATGTTTCGTTACCACCTCCGAACGTTCTTGGTGCGCCTGCTTCTGCTGTCGGGGCTTGAATGTATGGGGAAATAACAATCTTTGTATCATCGTCAGCCGACAACAACGGCGTCCACGACGCTTTTTTTTCAATACCTGCATCGGTTGTAAATGAATTTTTTTCTCCGGTGCTTTTGTACAATCTTTGAAATGCTACTTTCTGAATCTGCCCAAAACTTTCCGGGCAATTACTTACGGGAATATCGGGCAAAGCCGCACCCGCCGGACACTTACAAATCATAATCCTAAAATTTTAATGTTTAAAACTCGTTTTACTATCTCCGGGGCTAACCCTTTACCCCATTTATCTTTTGCAAAGTTATAATATTTTTCCGGTAAACTCTTGCGTATATGAAATAAATTGTTAGTTACGACGTTTAACGCCCCTTGTTGCTTGGCTGTATGGTCGTGTATCGCCGTCCGCCAACTCTTTTTCGTATATTCCGGTCAAACCGTCCTCCGGGTCGTCATGCGCATTTGCCGGGAAATCCCTTAAAAATCCGGTTAAATGCTCATATATCTTTGGAAAACGTTGTTCCCATCCAATCGGCATTATAATTTGTGCGTTTACCATTGCTGAATTTGTTATAATGCGGCTTTCCTTGTTTGCCCCTTGATAAAATGGTTCTGAAACTGCTTTTATCTTTTTCCTTATAACCTTTTCAAAGCCGGAACCGCCGTTGTTGCTTTCAATCCATGCTTTTTGCGTTCCGCAACGGTTAATCATATCCGGGACGGTAACGGCTGTTATTTCCGTGTTTTCCTGCGTAAATACCATGTCAGTAATTAGCGCATACAATATCGGTTCAAACCGTTTCTTTTGTTCGTTCCATGCCTCATTACCGGATTTATACACGTCATAACAAACAGAAAATGTAAAGTCGTCCCCCTCGTCTGCAACATCTGTGTAATTGCCACTACGTACATACGTCCCCCATTCTGATTTGTCAACGTATGTTCGGAACGGGTTCCGATACAATTTACCCTCTGCGTTTCCGGGGTTCCCTTGATATAAGCATTGAAATTGTACCGGGTCTAATGCTCGTTGCCCCTCCAATTTCGCCCGGCTGTGTCGTCTGTCCCATAATGCCGCCCCCGGTTCCCGTGGGTCAATCTCTGTTGGCTCCCCGGTTTTCAATCCCTCAAAGTTAATTCGTACCCATGCGCCCGCCGGAATGTTCTTTACATCGTCCCAACTTTTAATATCAATAACCGTTTCCCCGCTTTTCTCTATGCGCCCAATCAAATCATCATCATGCCAACGGGTAAATACAATCAGTTCTTGCGAATCGTTATGTAAACGGGTGCGTACAACGGTCGTGTACCATTTCCACGCCGCATTGCGTACAATGGGGCTGTTACCCTCTGCGTAATCCTTGTAAACATCATCCAATATTGATACATCAACGGTTTTTGACGTCAAAGAACCGCCACGACCGACAACACGCAACGAACCCTTATGCCCGACCATTTCGATAACGTCAGAATTTCGTAAATAGGTGTTTGCCATTGTAACGACGTTTGAACCATTCAAAAACGTTTTCGGGAACAATTCCCGGTAACTTGGGGTATCAATTATCCTTTGCACATCACGGTTAAAATCTCTCGCAATGGTTGCCGCATACGACCCGATACAAATCTTTTTGTCCGGGTCTAAACCTAACATGAAAGCGGGTGTTTTTCGGCTTGAACCCTCGCTTTTCCCATGTTGGGGCGGCATTTGTACAATCATCTTTCTTATTTTGCCGTGTGCGAACATATCCAACAACGTATAATAAACGACGTGAAACGGTTCCAATGCTAAATCCGGTTGCATATACCGGGAAAAGTTCAACAATCTATTACGTGCCGCCGCCTTGACTATTTCGCCCGGATTGTTTTTAATGGCGGCGTACATTTTCAACAATTCCTCATTATTCATTTTTTGCCTCCTTTCTCTTTATGAAATGTTGGCACGCTTTACGACCCCTAACAATGAAATATGTTTCATGCGGACACGTTAAACAAATTGGTTTCCCTGCATGGTCTAAATGTTGGTGCAAATGCGTTACCCATGTCGCTAATTCGCAATTGTTGCATATCTCGTTTTTGTACTCCGGTTCTTTTGCCGGAACGGCTGTTTTCTTACGTGTTGCCATCTGTTACCCCCTTTTCCGCTAATATTCGTTTATACTCTGCCGATTGTAATTTGTCAGCAACGGCAAACAATAAATCATCCGGGATTGCTGATACATCGTATTGCGGTGCATCGCCGTTTATGGTTTTTTCTATTCCCGGAATCTCAACTTTAATTGGTGCATCAAATCCCAACATCTTTGCCCGGCGTTGCTGCACATTCAAAAGCAAATCCAAAAACCGGGGGTTCCCGGCGGACGTTTCCGTTGTCGTTTCCTCATACCCGTAATATTCCGGGTTGTCGCCATCTTCCAATACTTTGCGGGGTTTGGCGTTCTGTCTGTTTTTCTCTCTTGTTTTCCCGGTCTTGGAACGTTCCCACGCCTCCCACAATTCAACCTCCATTTTATCCAACTTTCGCAATTCCTGCGTAACGTAATCGTCTATATTATCCAAACGCTCACGTTTCCACTCAATAAGCAATTGTTGCATATCCCAATAAACCATCTGTTTGCTGATTGTGTAACCGACCCCACGCCGGGCGTTTTCTTCATTCAGTCTTTCGGAAATCTCTTTGTACGTGTAACCACGCAAAAACAGAATTGAGCAAAACGACAAATCAAATTCCCTTTGGTCTTTCGTTCGCTTGCACATCTTTGGGCGTCCGCCCCTTTGTCTTTTACTTGCTTCCATTTTCCAACCTTTTTATAACGGTAAAGTCTTTTGCTTTGCTTTCCTCTCAAACGTCGCTTTCCCTTTGCTTGTTATTTTCGGGGAATTTTCGTTTTAAGCGGGTTTTGTTTGTTACTTGATACTTTTATTGTCTTTTATATTATTTCGTCCCTACGGGGCTAATTTTGGCTTTCTTTGGTTCATGTACCTAAACGGCAAAGCCCCGGTAATAAATTCCGGGGCGTTTCTGCTCATTAAACCGCTGTTGGCTCTTTCAGTTTGTCCAACTTGGCAATAACTTGTTTTTGTTCCTGCGCTGTTGTCTTTATCTCCAAATAGCGACCGTTCGGGAAAATGATTTGTACCCCGGTCGGATTTGCCGGGCTGCTAATCGGTGCGTATGCGCTGATAATGTCCGGCGCAATCCTCACGTCGCCCACATGGATAAACAAACGCTTTTTCTTTTTACTTTCCATATACTTTGTTTTTAAGTTATGTTTCTTTCTGCTCGCTTGGAAAATCTACCGTCAACAATACGGGTTGCAATGGTTGGTTAAACGTCAGCATTGACAAATGTATTGTTCCGGTTTCTTTCACTCTCTCCAATTCCTCCGGGGATAACTGCCATTTGGTAATTATAAGCCCCTGCGGGTCGTTGGGAACTTTCATTGCGGGCAACGGAATGTATTCCGGTTGGTCTTTCGCAAATACTACGTTCACGCCGGGAAACTCAACGGGTTTCATTTCCGCCCTCCTTTCTTGGTTTCTTTCTGAATTTACGTTTCTTTCCCGGTTTCTCAATACGGTGTATCTCAACACGTGCGCCCAATGCCGTTTCCAAAACTTCGGCGACGTCTTTTACTTCCTGCGGAATATCTTCCAATTTCTTTGGCAACGTTGCCTTGTATGCCGTCTTTACAAAATCAAAAATCGCCTTTCTTTCTTCTTCGTCGTTTGTCTTTCTCATTCGCTGAATCAGATTTGCAATTGGCTGCGTTTTCATATAATCGGCGCATTTGAAACGGTCTTTGTAAATATTGCAATCGTCCGGGTAATTTCTTTTGGCGTCCTTTGCGCTCTTTTCGTCTGCCTTTCTGAATCCGTGCCATTTGTCCCTTTCTTTTGCCGCCATGCCAAATTCTGCCATTGCTTGAAATGCGACGTGCGCCAATAAATAGTCCGGCGTATCGCCTAATCTGCTTTCCAAACCGTGCTTATTAATCAACTCGGCTAAATCCTTTTCAAATTCTCTCATAAAATCCTTTTCCATATCTGTTTATTGTTTATTATTAAAACGTTCCTCAAAATGTTTGTATTGCTGATTTTCTGCTTTGCTTTGCCATTTATGGCACGCCAAATCGCCACAATGTCGCATGGTATCGCACGTTTCGCAATATCCGTCGCCGTTCATATCCTCGCATTTGAACGCTGCGCAATTTCCGCAATAGACGTCGTTTGCATCATATATTGAACTGCAATATATATCATTCTTTTTGTGCGGGTGCTTTCGCATGAAATTTGGGTCAATCTGTCGTCCCTCAATTTTCGTTGCTGCCATTTCCAACAATTCCTTTTGGCTATACCCGAACAACGCTGCAATATGGAACAAAACGGCGTTCATGTCTGCCAACTCGTCTATTATTTCCGTTTTGTCGTCCGGAATTATACCGTTTACCAACATATCATCAGCCGCAACAAACAATTCGTGGTATTCCTCGGTTAACTTTGAGAATCTGCGTTGTAAGTCCTTTCCGAAAAGACTATTCATTTTTTCAAAAAATCTCTTTTCGTCAAAACTCAATCCGGCTGTATTGGTGTCCTTTTCTTCAAAGTTAGCCATAAATGTTTGTGCGTCCATTTTGGCAAATTTTCCATCGGGCATTAATACAATGAAATACCCCTCCGGTACGTCCATCATTACGCCGTTTTCGGTCGGGAATGAATAAACCGCCAAACCGCCCGGCGTTCTCGGAATCTGCATTGTTCCGCCTCCGGTAAACATCAGCAATTTTTCCAAATTATCACGCTTTACGGGTAATGCACGAACTTCTAACAATCGGCGGCAATATATATCCCCGGCGGTTTCGTCCGGCATACCTAAATTTGTGCGCAACTCATTTGG
>ERZ1027046.63-NODE-63-length-45586-cov-13.031122_pt1 | contig 45586 bp, 22 predicted proteins | sample MGYA00519431_ERZ1027046 | MGnify/ENA primary metagenome ERZ1027046 (study PRJEB26926, sample SAMN06164587) | human gut metagenome | biome: ENVO:00009003; feature: ENVO:2100002; material: ENVO:00002003 | host: Homo sapiens | place: USA | collected 2012 ...
CCGACCACCGCAGTACGTGTACGAGCACGAAGAAGCGCTGTTCGCGTACGCATAAGCGAGACCGGAGTACGCACACGAGTAGCTGCCAGACCGAAGAACACAGCGGCCTCTACTACCACTCATCCAGAAACCGGCAGCATAATGGGTCACATACATGCTTGTGTCTGTCTTGTGAACTCGACTCGGAAGGACATCACATTTCGCTCCATGTACGATACGCACAACACAATTCCCGTTGGATGATTCAACCGTCTTGACTGTGCGCTCCGTTTTTGTAACAGGGTCATAAATATGAGCGGTGTAATCAATCGGATATGAACTGTCATTCTCCGTACATTTGGCTTTATAAAAATCTTCATAAGTCGGGACATTGAACGCAATGTAGTCCATCCATTCGGAATCACAGCCTACATAGTGCTTCAATCCCAAAATGGAGTTAAGGTTGTTCCCTACATTATAGGAATCTCCCATACCAACGTTATCCTGTTTGTTCAGGATAGCGTCATGCACACCGTTACCGACTACCGACTGCTCATTGGTCGTTCCATTCAACGCCCACCACAAGTTACTGACTTCTTTGTGCTGCTCGTAGTCCTGCAACTGGTAGCCCGGTCCTCTCATGCGGCAGATATTCTGAAAGTCCTTGGCAGTGTAGTTCAATGTGCCGATTGGCATTTCAAGCGGATTGCCCTCACTGTCATATTTCCATTCATTTGAGGTTACGGATGTTCCGTTACCTTTCTTTGAACGTACATCGCCGGATAGGCTTCTCGGCATCTTCAAGCCGTCTATGGTGATTGGATAGACACCGATAAGGCTGTCATTGTCGCCTACGGTATGCTCTGTCCATTCAGGTTCTATGGCTTCGATGTTGTCACTGTCCACAGTCAGGCACTCAATGTCCCCGATGTCACGGAAAGAGGTGAAGTAAAACCACTTTGCACCGCTTGGCACATCGCAGAAGATGTAATCTCCAATGGAGAAGTCAAAATAAGTGTGGCTGACAGACATGATGAATATGCTTATCGCTCGGTTGTTCTCGTCCGTGAAGACACCTCCGAGGCGCGCATGATTCAATCCCGGCCATCTTACCTGCTTCATGCCTTTCACATCCATCCTGTAACTGTTGGTGTTGGATGCAGTGGCTATCACATCCTCACCAAGAATTTCACCGATAACGGCATCATTCGCATAAACACCGGTATTTTCCCGGTATAGCAGCTCTGACAGCTTCGCCTTTTTGCTATGCAACGCAGTTGAAAGCGGTTCGGATTCAGTAACGGACGGAATGTAATATTTCGCCTGGTTCTTGTAGTCATTCACTCCCTTGTACCAATGATGAGGGGCGTGCCAAAATATGTCAAATCCCTCTCCTGCGGAATCGGACACATCAAAACTGCTTCCATCTTTCAGGTAGTTGAAATCCGTATCGCTTACCTGTACGCCTTCCATTTGGTTCTTCTTGGTGTTGTAAGAACATTTATAGGCATGGCATCCTTTCTGTATGGCAAGCATATGTCCGCTCGGAATGTAGGTGTTCCCATAATCCGCCCCTGTCTTGTTTTCCGGATTGCTGTACCTTTCACAAGAATCACTCTCCACAACATCGCTGATTTTTACGATGGAGAATTGAGAGTTGTGAAGTTCAAGTTGGGGAAAATAGGCAGCAAACGCATTTATTTCGTCTGTTTCCACAAGTTCGCTCAATATCCAACGGCCGGTAATACCGCTGCACTGTTCCTTTTCATCATAAGCATTTCCGTTTGCATCAAGTCCGATAGCACCGCTTTCCTTAATGGAACGCAACAGTCCGACACTGGCGGTTGCATTCACATTGGGAATCCGGACGGTCTTTAGCGCACTCGCATTGACTATCTGTTCCAATAGCGTCATGGCATCTACATACGGACACTCATTGACAAATATCTTTGTTATCTTGGCTACACCACCGAGCGTCAGTCCACCGGGATAGGTAAGGTTGGGCAGGTTGTTCAGCACGAGTTCCGTTATTGTTTCCGGAAGCGTAAGTTTGTCTATCGGCGATGTTTCAGCCAGTGTGATGGCAGAAAGTCCCGTATTGTCGGCATATACGGAAACCAGACGCGGACACTTCGATGCGTTGACGGTCTGCACTTCTGTGTTGCGCACATCAAGAATGCGCAAGAACGGCATATCACCCAAATCAAGGTTGGTCATATAGCCTGTGTTACCGGGCGACATGGTCCAGTCGTCATGCGATTCCCCACCCACATACAATTCCTGCAACAACGACATTTTCGGTAATGTGTTTCCAAACTGGGGGTCGATACTGATTTCACTCAAATCAAGCATACTCATGCGGTCTGCCTGATAGATGTATAGCATGATGTTCTCTCCGTGTTGGAAGTTGGTGAAAACACCTTCTTCTCCGGCTTTCAGGTAAATGCCTTCCGTGATGTTTCCGCTGTCGTTGCCGATGCCGAAATAGCCGCTCTTTGCTGCCTTGAAGCGGATGACTGCACCGTCCTTTGCTCCGATACGTCCACCGATATAACCGCTCTCCGCCTTGAAATCGCCGCAGCGGTAGTAACCGTCACGGATGCGCCAACGCTGTTCGATAAATGCCGGTAGCGAGGTCAGACCCAAACCTTGCAGAGCATAGAAATAAAGGTCGCTGTACCCTGTATAGTTGATGTACTTGCGTTCCCCGTCATAGCTTGATACCACTTTCTGCCATTTCTTCAGGCGTTCTGTCACGAAATAGTGCATAGCCCCTTTGGGTGAGAAAGGACCCGCACCTATGCCGAGCGTGTCGGGCAGGGAACGCATGGTGTCGGCTATGGCCGGCAGGGTAATGGTATTGCCGTTTTGGTCAACTTCCATAGTCTGCTGTCCTCTTATGTCGTTCCATAGCACAGAACCTCGTCCTGCGTATGCGCTGTTTGTCAAATCACCGGGGTCAACTTCCGGGTCAATGGTCTGTCCACCGTCATTGTCCTTTCCGTTGCAGGTGTCGCAGTCATATACCTTGTTGCAGTACATCCGTCTTGCCTCCATGCCGTTTGCTCCGCTATATATACCGTCTTTCACGCTGCATCCGTCCTCCAAGAAGAACATGGGCTGCATATTCTTCGCCTGTTGGTCAACGGCGGCAAGGTAGTCGGTAAACAGATAGTACGATACCAACGAATAAGGACTGATGTATTTCCACATCTTCGTCTTCCATATCTCCTGCCATTTTCCTGCAAGTTCTTCCTTGGCATAGTCGCAGCTGTCGCAGAATTTCAGCACTTGATACAGGTCGAACGGCACTTTCCGTCCCATGGCCAAATCTATCTGCAACTGGTCATCGTCAATCATACACTCGAAGTAACGTGTCCACATCGGGTAGGTTTCCTGTCCGAGTTTCAGTTTGGTGACCCAAGAGGCTTCGGCGGTGGTCGGCTCCATCATGTCGGCAATGCTTCCCACTCCCTGCCACCAGTTCATGGCATCGTAGGTCAGAAGTTCGTAGCCGCTCACGGGGTTAAGTACTTTCCCGGTAATCTGCCATTTGCCGCCAACCTGTTTCATTCCTCCGCTCTGTTTTGTCCACATACCGCTTTCATAAGCCATGAACCGATAATCCTGTCCGCAATACAACGACAACAGATAGAGTTTGCTCTTGTCCGTGGTAGCATCATTCTTGAAACGCACCTCTATTTCGTCAAGTGTTTCATTTTCCTTGCCGAAATATTCCACGAAATCCCCATAGTTCAAACAGCCTAAGTTGTAGCCCGGTGTGTCCATGAATCCGAGTGCCACCTGCTCGCCCTTGTCCTCTTTCCAGTTCCCTTTGGCGTGAAACCATGCATCGGTAAGGCTTTCCTGTGTCGAACGGAATGCGGCAATGGGGTGGTTGGCTGTCGAATGATTCATCTGCAATCCTTTCAACGACACATCGCCTTTTGTCCAAGTGCCGTCAAATGCACGTTGTGCAGGAGTCAGGTAATCACTGCCAAGCGCACGGAAAGTGGCGTTCATCAGGTCGCACACACCGCAGTCGTTTGCCCCGGAACTGTCCGAATAGTCCACCTTTACCGTGATAATCTTCACAGGGATGGTGTTTTCTCCCACACGTACATAGCCTATTTTCATGAGTTCGTATGAAATCAGGGCATCTTCGTTGTCATAGTCCGGATAAATAGGGGTGACTTCCCAACCGTCATTTTTCTGAAGATAGAAGCGGTCGTTCTTGATAGGACGCTTTGCCGAGGTCGTTCCTTGTCTCCTCCATTGCACGTTGATTGCCTTGAAACTTCTCCACGGTCGTTTCGGGTCATAGTAAAACAGTGTACATTGGAATTTCTTGCTCGTATCTATGTCACCGTCAAATGTGTCAAAGGTCTGCTGGTCTGCCACTACTACATAATAAGGCATTCCCTTGGCGGAAAGGGCTTCTATGGTAGGACGGTTTTGTGTGTCAAGCACGTTCTCTTTCTCGTACTCCACAACCATGGCAGCGGTGTCTGTCAGTTTGCACAGGTAGTTTTGGAACGCCTGTGCCCATTCGTAATGGCTCTCGTAGGCAAGCATATAGTACAGGTACAGGTCGCCTTCCGTACCGTTGAACGTAACGGTTCTGTTGTTCAGGATTGCACCGCTGTCGCTGATATAACCGATACAGCCCACTTCTTCTCCGTTCAGGTACAGTTTGATACACGAGTAATTGCTTCCGCCTCGTGTTACATAAATGGTGGACGGTTCGACAACTACAGCCATCGTTATTTTCTCACCCGAACGGAAGCTGCGCTCAACCAAGGCGGGCTGTCCTGTCTTGCAGTAGATGGCAGCTTTGTTGCCGCATACATAGAAACCTGCACCGCTGTCGGGGTCGTAGCACTCTATAAGTTTGGCATCCGCCTCCTTGATATTCTTGGTGGCAAATGCGAACTGTACGGCACAGCCTGTCGTCCGTTCGGTGGCGGAGTTTCCGAAAGGGTGGTAGTCCAATATCTCCGCTTTCACATTCTCCGCTATACGCAGGCATCGTTCGCCCAAATAGTCCGTGAAGCCGTTGCTTGACCAGTTCGCGCCCCTCACATCCATTGTTATGCCGTTGTTCTCTATGGTATGGTCGCTCTCGCTGTTGCTGCGTGCGGAAAAGTCATATCCGAACAAAGCCCCGTCCTTGATTGCCATGTCAATGGCACTCCCTTTTACAATTACCTTGATTTCATTGGTGGACACATTCCCACTTTCGGCATGTACGGTAATGCTCTGGCTTCCGTCCGTGCTGTATCCGCTTATCTGCTTGTTCACGGTAAGCGTTTCGGCAATCATGGCTTCCACGGATGTCACTTTCTCATCGTCATAGAAGACATCCACGTGCGTTTCCGTTTTACCCGATGTGTATGCTGCGACCTCTATGGTAAGGTTATCATACAGGCGGAGCGTACCGTTGTTGGTGTCGTTGAACCGGATTGCCACGATAGGAGTGGTGTCCTCGGCATCAATACACATGATAGCAGAGTAAATGGTATTGCCCCTTACTCCTGATTTGTTTTCCGTTCCGTAAATGCGTACCGGGTATGCCCCATGTGTCATCCGTTCACCGCCGCCGAATACATTACTCGGATTGATGGATATGCTCTTGGTGTAACTGTCATTGACTGTTGCCTCTCCCAGTTTCTTCCATTCCCCGTTGTAGAGCATTTCCACTGTGGCACGTATGGATGAGGTGTTGTTTGGGAATTTGTAGAACTGTCCTATATTTTTTGCTGTGCCTCCTACGGTCAATGCGGTGCTGCTTGTGTAGTTGAGCGGCATAGGCTGTTCAACTGTAATATCCACAGCAACAATGGTAATGGCTTTCTTCTTGGTGTTCCCGTCCGCATCGGTAGCCTGAACAAAGAAACTCTTGGATGCAGCACTGCTGAAGTACTCAGTAAAGTCAAGTTCAAACTTGTAGTCCGTTGCACTTGCTGAGCCGGTTTCGTTCATTGCCTCGCTATACAGGGTAAGTCCTGTGCTTGCATCAATGATTGAAACATTACGGATAACGCCAAGCACTTCGTTACCGTCCGGGTAACTGACACTACGCAAAGCTACATTAATTTTTATCTCGGAACCGAACGCCACAATGGGGGCGGCTTCCTCAAAGTAGATGGACAGGGTGCTGTCCTCGCTCGAACCTCCGCCTCCTCCATTTTTCGGAATCTTAAGTACTACATCTTCTATCTGTCTTCCGTTCAGGTTCACGGCTTTGTAGTAGATATACTCCTCATCGCTCTCTTCGTCAAATCCTCCGATTGATTTTTCCTGCATGGTGTATGCACCTCCTGTGGAAAGGGCGTCTTTTCCTCCTTCTTCCGGCTTGTCGGATGTTTCCACCTTGCTTCCTCCGCTACCGAATGCAATCCACGGCTTCAAGTCCTCTGGGGTTATGTCGCTCGCTTCACGGGTAAACTGGTAGGTGAGCCACACGGGTGCGCCGTCATTGTCGCTTTCCGCTGTCTTGAACGTGAGGATGATACCGCTTTTAAGATAAGCTGCCCCATTCTCCTTTTCAAGGTCTGACACGGCTTTGATGGCTGTTGACAAAGTGTATTCCACATTTCCACACAGGGCGTTCACATTGATTATATCGCCTATGCTCTTGCCACCTCCTGCTCCGAAGTCGCTCCAGTTGTTTTCTTTAAACCAGTCCGAAGTATCGGTCCATTGCTTGGAAATCCATCCGGCTTCCGTCAGGAAAGTCAATACCACACCCGGTATCTGCAATATCGAGGCATATTCGGAGGAGGCACATCGGTCAAGGGCAACGGAAAATGTTATTTCCCTGTCCGTAAGGTCAAACAGTTGGTTTACATTCACAATGCTACGCGCCACGATTTGCTTGTTTTGCAAAAGTATGGCTTTTTTGTTTTCTTCCACCTGCTTGATGTCTTCCTGCAACTTAGCTCCTTCATCGCCGGGAAATGCCGTTGAACTTGTATGTCCGAGAGCGAGGTCTGAACCGATGACGGTCAGTTGCGTGCCGCTCCAACGGTAACTCTTTCCATCCTCTTTGCAGAGGAAAACTTTTCCTGAATAAGGAATCCGCCCATTCATGCTTACCGAACCGAAATTGTCGGCATCCAGCCAGTTGTTGTAATAGGTGGGGGCAGAAACAGTTTCCCCTGTATTGGGAGCATACGAGATGACAAAGCAACCGTTGGTCTTGTCATAAACGACATTGCATCCCTCATCGGTGGAACTCTTGTCAAGGCTTGCCGTTTGGGTGGTAATACCGGTAACGATTTCCTGAAACTCAACCGCATCATCCACGTATGCGGGCAGGTGTCGGCTCGGTATCTTGCCCAGTTCGTCCAAAGGGGCAAGCCCGCCGTTTTCCCCCTTTGAGTTCTTGAATGTATTCAGCTGACCGCTGACTTCATTGGCTTTGTCACTTGCTTTTTTTGCTGTGTCTTTGACAGTATTGACTTGCCCTTGCAGTGAGTTGACGCTGTTTCCGAGAGTGGTCAGTTGTGTATCCTGTGCCTTGTCTTTTCCCTCAATGTCGGTCACATCGTCTTGCAACTTGGTAATATCCCCCTGCAATTTTTCAATGGCTTCGTTATACTCTCCGCTGTCAATGGTCGGATTGCCGCCGCTATGCCCGGTCGGCACCCATTCTCCGCCGTCGGCGACATATATCGGTGCAGGAAGAGAAGTTCCGACAAGTGCCCACCAGCCGTCATGGGGAAATGGATAGGCGGCTTTCAGTTTCTCTATGGTGACAAACAGCCCCTTGTTGGCGGCTTTGATGTTCTTTGCCTCCAGCCATCCGTCCACTTTGACGTTCCCTTTCAGGTGGGTTTTGCCTTGGACGGTGGCATCGCCTCCTATCGCGGCATTGCGCCCAACGGTGGCATCGCCGTCTATGTGTTTTGATTCGTAACTCATATTAATGCTGATTTTGCCAATTCGTTCAATGCGGCACTTTTTTCCGCATCCCCGAATGTCGTTAATACTAATGCGGCTATGGTATATACCACAGCGTTGTAACATCGTTCGCAAATTTCCATCGCACCGTATTTGTCAATCTTCGGATAAGGCAGATATACGGCACGGCTTACTTTCGCTTCTATCGTTTTGCATGAATAAAATTCCATCACTCTTCCTTCCGGGCGTATGGATATGGCACAGACAGGGCGTTGGTACGTTCCCCTGATACCTTTGAACCGGGAAGATTGTCTTGCATATTCCGGGTCATCGGTATTTATGGGATAAAATACCGCACGCTCCCAATCGTTCATTTGGAAAACGACAAAACGCATGAAATCCTCCGGCAGCAATGTCCATCCGCTTTCATGCTCTTTCCAAAATATGGCATCGCCGAAGTTGTGTCCGCCGTCAAGCAGATAGGGAGGTGCGGAACTGTGTACACGCTTTACGGCTTCCACAATCTTGGACTTGATGATGTCGTCCAGTGCAAGCGTGTCCACATCACCGATTGCCGCCAATGTGTCACTCGCCATATTTTGGTCAAGTGCGATGCGGACATCTTTCGCTATGTCGTCAAGTTGATAGACTGCCATGCTCTTTTACCCGGTTATGACAATCCCTCAAACTCGATTCCGTTTGCGGCTGCCTGTTCTGTAATCGCTTTCATGCTGCGCATGGCTGTTCGGCTGATACCGAATGTATCGGCGAGATAATCCTTTGCTGCGGACAGGTCGCTCACTCTTACTTTTTTCAGAACCGGGTCATTTCCCTTAGAGGTTTCTCCGTCCTGATTGTCTTCTCCTGTTGTTTGGGTATCGGCAGTTGTCGTTTCTTCATTTTTCAGTTTTTTTTCTGCCTTTGCACCTCTCTTTTCACTTTCATCCTGCGCACTGTGCAGCCGGAACAGCCTGCCGAAATTGTAATGGCTCTCGATGGCACGCATTATATCCTCATTGTCTGTTGTAAACAGGCTGCTGCCGTTCGATAGGGGTGTGAACGAGATATGCAGGTTCTTCTTGCTTGGAAGCACCACATTGATACTTACGTTGGTGTTCGCTTTATAGGTCTTAATCATATACTTGTAAATTAAAAAAGGGATGGGACTCCTTATCCCATCCCCGGTTATTGATTTCTTTTTATGGATTACTTATGCCTCTTCTTCTCCCGATACAACAGGGGCTTTGGCCAGTTTCATGCGGGCGTGTGCCTTTGCATAGCGCAGGTACAGGCAACTCACTTCCTGAATCACTACGGCATCTGTACGGCGGATACCGGCTTTCTGCAAGTCGAGCACGTTTCTTGCCCAAGAGATATGGGTTTTCTTTGACAGATATTCCGGGTCCATTGCAAAGCCGCAGTCGCTCATGCCGTTCACGTCAAAAAGCTCGTGGTGAATGGTCAGCACCTCTCCGAAGTCGGTATCCCAAGACTTGAATTTCAAGTTCCAAACCTCCACGGTATCTTTCAGACGGAACTTCTCACTCTTGATTTTCGAGAATGCAGACAGCATATCGCTACCGCAGAAAAGGATTTTACGCTTGTTGCCGATACCTGTACCCACAAAAAGGTCTTTGGTAATATCAACAAGGTTCTCATCGGTAATGACGGCACACTGCTTGTCGGCATCCCATTCGCCCACTTCGATGTCCTTGCCGGCCATCCACCAGATACCGCCCGTAAACCAAGTGTTCATGCCGTCCTTGGCAATATGCTTGATGACGTTCTTCACGCCGAACAGGTAGGTGTTTTCCATAGCGAGGCGCATATCATATACACCGTCCTCCTCAATGTCCGAGAAATTCCAGTTCACTTCCTTGGCGGCAATCTTGTCAAAGGTGGACTGCTCTACCTGAATCATGAAGTTCTGACAATACTGGGTTTCAGGCATCGGGATGTTGTTGAAACGTCCTGTCTGTACATCCAACTCACCGCAAGCCTTGCCCATGCGCACAAGGGTTGTCCCGGCAGGGATTTCAGGTACAAGGATAGGCTGCTTCGAGCTGCTGTCCATGTTTCCGTTTACGGCATACACTGTAGGCAGGTTGGTGGTGCTGTCCTTGCCGCACACGCACAATACGAGGTCGGGAATAAGGCTGTCCGCATCGGTATATGCTGTTCCGTCAGGCTTGGTGATGGCAGGAACACCGACTACGCGGATAGTGTCGTCCAAAGTAAACATATTGGTGTCGTCCACCGGGAGCGACACGCTTGCGCCTGTGGTCATGGCGGCAAGTTCCTTGCTTGTGCTGCACTTGATTTCCCTTGTGCCTACGCTGTAATACTTGACCTCGAAAGAGTTTGTACTACTTGATTTTGCATAACGGCTGATTTGGTCGATAGGAGTTGCCATCGGACGTATCTTCACGATACGTTTGTCCACATCGCTCAAATAAAAATTTGAGTCACCATCCGTTCTGCCTGCGGTTTCCGTTGCGATACCGTCTGTTCCGCCCGTACCGTCAGCTCCGGCTGTTGTTTTACCTGCATCAGGGAGTTCGGAGGCGTTGGCCATGAACACACCGCTTGATGCGCCTGTCACAAATGCCAATACCATCAGCATGATGCGACACAGAAAACTTGTTGCTTTCTTCATTGCTCTTTTAATTTTTGAAAAGTGAATAAATAGAATTGATTTTACTTGTTTGTCCTGCGTTTTTCTCCGCCACGTTCCCAAATGTTCTGAGTTCCGTAGTTTTGGTCAATGACACCCAAATCTGGCATTTCTCTTGTGCCGCCTTTGCCTCCGCCGTTCTTGCTGCCGAGGTTGGCCGTGCCGTCATTCTTGCTGCCCTTGCGCAACTTTTCTTCAATCTTGGTGTTGCGGCCTCTTACTTCGCCCTCATGGTCTGCCTGTTCCACATCGCTGTCATGCCGGATGGCTTTGAGTGCCATTGCCACGCTCTCACGTGTGAACTTGCCCATGATTCCGTCACGCACAATGCCGACAAGGAAATCCATTGCACTGTCTATGTCCTCATCAGATAGTCCTTCTTCCTGCTGCATGGTTTCAAGGGTGGTCAAAGTCTCGTTGAGGTTCTTCTGATACTCTCCCTCGTACTCTTTCTCTTGGGCGATGCGTTCTGCAAACTCCTTATTGGCGGCTGCAAGTGCCTCCTGCTTTTCGGGGTCTTCAAGTGCGGCCTTGAAATCATCCCCGAATTTACGCACCATACCGATGATAGGGTCTTCGCCCTTTCTCCAGTCGGTAAGAAAAGCGGCACTGCGCGGGTTGCTTGCAAATAAGTCCGAGAGAGCTTTTTCTCGCTCACGGTATCCAGACAATTCGTTGTCGTAACTGTCGTAATCGTCATTGGTTTGACCAAATAACGCTTCATCATCGGCAAACTCCTTGTCGGGATACTTTGTTTTCAACCGTTCCATGTATCTGTCCCGGTTGCTTTTAACTTCCGTATTCTTAGGCATATACTGTAAATAATTAATGTTGTCTGAAACTTTGAAGCAAAAATAAGCTAAGATACACGCATTCTATGTTTATCTTTTTACGCTCCAATAGGTAACTTTGGTACACGGTTAAAGCTGTAATTTGTTGTAGGAATGAAACATAAAGGGGCATTGATGGAGTACTTTCAAGAACGTTCAGACGACTTGATGAGGGCGTACGATGAATATATTGAATCGTGCGACTATATCCGTATGCCTGATGTGTACAACAACATTGTCAATATGCCTTCACGCCGTTTTTGGGTAAGCGATATTCGGGCAGCTCTTGTGGTATCAGCGATGATGAAGGGCAAGGCGCATTTGGAGAAGATGTGTCCGTCCAAACGTGAAATGTACGAAGAAATCTATAGCCGTGTCATGGTAATGTACACCGATTATCCCGATAAGACTATTTCTGAACTATGTTCTATGGTTGTCATGCAGCCCGCCCCTAAATTCTACCTCACGCCTGGTAGTGCAAAGATTATGGTTTGTAAAGCAAGGAAAGAATGGGTAAGACGAAAACAACAAAGGCTGTTTCGCTTTTAATTTCAATCATTGTATGCTGCTTGGCTTTGCAGGATATTCAAGATTGGTCAGAAGTCGGTATCTTCAAAGATTGCGGACCGGGGTGTCGTATGTCATATCCATTTTATCATGTGAATATAATTCACGCCGCACTTAATGCGTGGTGTCTGCTTTCGGTCGTATTCATATACAATGTGTCATTATGGCGCTTGGTATTCGCATACATTTCCGCCGTATCTGTTCCAGTACTCTGTCTATCCAATATTCCTACGGTTGGACTTTCAGGGTTAGTATTTGTACTGTTCGGTTCTGTTTCTTTCGAGGTAGAAAGAAAGGGCTATTATCAATTATGGATGGTTGTCTATCTCGTCATCGGTTTTCTTTTTCCTGGCACCAATGCGTGGGTACACTTGTACTGCTATCTCGTAGGGTGTTTGGCGGCATTGTTGAACAAACCTGTAAAAATCGGTTAATATGCAGGAGGAAATCAGACTTATCATCGAAGAAAACAACCGCCGAAACGCAGAGGTGTATGCACGCTTTGACCCAATTGGCGGTTTCGGTTCGGTTGGGGAACGTGTAAAGGTCTGTATAGAGGACTTTCCGATACGCACCCAATACCTGCCTGTCGAAATGATGGATGTACCGCTTGTTCGGCAACTTGTCGAATGTGGCTCTGTCAAGGCATTCTTGCAGGAACTTGGAAATGCCAATGAGGAAGATTATGAAAGCGACCGGCTCAAAGTAATAAGTCAGTTTGTGCGCATACGTAACAAATATGACTTCCCTTTTTGGGCGGCAACATTCGTCTATATTAAGAACAAGGGGGGAGGCGAAGATGTGTTATTTCGCCTTACTCGACCGCAACGTCGTTTCGTTGAAAGGTTAGAACGATTGCGAAAAGCTGGTAAGCCTATACGCCTTGTTTTGCTGAAAGCACGGCAATGGGGAGGTTCTACTACTTCGCAAATATATATGGCATGGTTGCAGTTGGTTCATAAAGTAGGACTGAACTCACTTATCATCGCCCATCAAGGTGCGGGTTCGGACGAAATTAAGGATATGTTCGACCGTATGATAAAGAACTATCCGGTGGATATGCTGCACAAGCTGGGTGAAACCTACAGCGAGAATGAGCCTAAAATGGTTGGGGTCGGTAAGTCGGGCAGTATTCATCGTGTACCGCAACGCAACTGTAAGATTAAGATTGGTACTGCCGAACGACCTGACTCCTGCCGTGGTGGAGACTACAACCTTGTGCATCTGTCCGAGGTCGGACTATGGAAAGCGACAGATGGGAAGAAGCCCGAAGACATTGTGCGCTCTGCCTGTTCGGGAGTGCTGCTGCGTCCATATACAATGATTGTATATGAAAGTACAGCCAATGGTACAGGTAATTTCTTTCAAAAAGAGTATGACGATGCTAAGAACGGGAAATCCCAGTTCGAGGCAATGTTCGTGTCGTGGTTTGACATAGAACAGTATTCGTTGCCTCTTGACGATGTGGAAGCTTTTGCACAAATGCTGTATGCAAACCGTGAGAATGACGGCATACCTTCATCCCGTGAGGAAAACGGCAAATATCTGTGGTGGCTGTGGGAGAAGGGCGCAACGCTTGAAGCTATCAATTGGTACATACAGGAACGTGCCAAATATACCGAACATGGATTGATGGCGGCAGAGTTTCCTTCCGATGATGTTGAGGCGTTCGTTCATTCCGGCGCACGTGTATTCGACAAATACAAGGTCGAGAAACTTAAAGCATCATGCAAGCCTCCACGATATGTAGGAGAAGTATATGCCGATGGTGATGAGGGGAAGAAAGCATTGCAAAACCTCCGTTTTGTTGGTGACAGCCAAGGCTTGCTACATATTTGGGAAATGCCTGAGATTTACGATGACGAAGTGGTAACCGACAGATATTTGACGGTGGTCGATGTCGGTGGGCGTTCCAATAAGGCTGACTGGTCTGTCATTGTCGTGTTCGACCGTCTCTTCATGAATGACGGAGGAAAACCCACCGTTGTGGCGCAATGGTACGGACATATAGATATTGACCTTTTGGCGTGGAAAGCGGCACAGATAGCGGCTTTCTATGACAATTCCATGCTTGTGATTGAGAGCAACACACTTGAAACACATGACAAGGAAAGGCAGGTGGACGGAGACCAATCCCAATTCATTCTCAATCAGATTAAGGATGTTTATCCCAACCTGTACGCACGCAAGCAGTCGGAGGAGGCTATTCGGGAGGGATTGCCAGTGAACTACGGTTTCCACACCAATATAGCCACAAAACCGATGGTAATCTCAACCCTTGTGAAAGTCATCCGTGAGAGCCTGTATGTTGAGCGTGATGCCCGTTGTCTGGACGAATATCTGTGTTATGAGAAGAAACCGAACGGGGCGTTCGGGGCGATTATCGGTAAACACGATGACTTGTTGATGACCCGTGCCATTGGTCTGCACATCTGTTTCTTTGAAATGGATATGCCTAAATTCGTACCTCGTGTGGGAAGATATATCAGCAGGAAGAAAAAAGCGGTATCTGCCGCAACAATATAGTTTAACAATTTAACAATAGGAAAGATGAACATCTTTAAGAAAATCCGTGCTTCACTCCGTTTGCGTGAGGCAGTAAGACAAGCCGACAAGGCACATCATGAGAATGGACAACGCTACTATGTAATGCCGACAAGTGGCGTGAGTGGACAACTTGTAATTATGGATAGGAACAATTTCCGTAAACTCAAGCAGAAGCACTATATCAACCATAATACATTCGTCAGAGACCTCGAATTTGAGTGTTTCTATTGCACTCCGTACAATAACGGGGCAGGTAAATTATCTTCGGCTGTAATGGCGAAAAAACGTAATCAGTATTACTTATGGTTGGAAGCAATCGGCAAATCAAGAAAAAATGGGAAAGTACGGAAATATTGACGGTATAGCAACACTTACCAACGACCCGCTCGCACTTGACAATATCAATAAGTTTAAAGTCGGGGACCGGGTGACGTGCAACGATAATGGTGTCATTGGTACGGTCAAGGAATTGGATATTCCGAACGAAGCCTGTATTGTTGATTTCGACAATGGAGAGGAAGATGTCTGGATAGAGAAATTCCAACTGTCCAAAGAATAATAAATAGACATGAGGGTGTATCAAATTGAATATATTTGGTACACCCTCATTCTTTATCCGCTAAGCATGGGCTAATTTGATTCTTTTCTCGTTGCCTCTTGACCAAATGTCATCTTCGCTTTGTCCATATGTCGCAAGCTGTTCTATTTCTTTCTTTTGTTGTTCCTGCCAAGGCTCAAACTCTATAATATCTCTCATAAGCCATGAATCCCACCGTCCTCTGAAACAGATACCCCGGTCATCAAGGTACACATCGGCTATGATTTTTCCGTTTGTATGTTCCGGTTGATTCGGGTTTTCGTTTATATGGTCGTATGAAATATTGTTTTCTGCCAACCACTTTTCCAATTTTTCAGTTTTCTTGCGTGTCGTGAAGATGATGATAGTCCATCCGTTTTTCTTTAGGGTGGCTGTACCTGTATCTGCGTTCGGTATCATCTGCCCAAACACATCCTCGCCTTGCCAACCTTTACTGTAGTCATGAATGACACCGTCAAAGTCTATACAAATAGTTTTCTGTTCCATGATGTCGTTAAATTAAAATTATTGCCTTATTGCATTATTCAGTTTGTTCACGGCCTGCATGTTCGCACCTTGTTGCGCTTGCGCCATCAGTTCGGGAGAAAGACCGTCAGGCATTTTACCCTGTTCCAATTGCTCTTTCTGCGACTTGATGCTCTGTAATAGTTCATCGGCAAACGGGAAGTCGCCATGTTCAAGTAGTTGTTCCACGCTGATAGCTTGTGCTTGCCACAACTGCATGAGTATGTCGTTGGCAAGATGCCTGTATGCAGGGGTAGTTGTACTTTCTGTGATGCTCAAGTCAAACTCCACGTCTCGTATCTTTTTTGGGTCGTATTCAATTTGCGCACCGCTCCGTCCGGCAATATTGAACACGCGCTTACTATCATAGAACTGCTGTATATTTTTTACATCCTTGTATGCACCATCTACCACAAAACCGCTGAAACATTCCAACAGGTCAAGCAAAGTGGTAGTGGCATTCTGCGTCTGTTGTTGGAAATGGGCGGCACTTTCACCCGAAAATCCAGGCTTGCCTTGTAATGCTCCTGTTACACCTGAAATGTCTTCAAAGAACTTCAATTGAATATTCAGCAGTTCAGCAATGCCGATGTTGGTCGAATTGTTGGCCACTTGTTCCGGCACACGTCCGCTCTTGCTCGGTCTATAGACAATCACACCGTTGAACTCAGCCCAGCTTTCCGCAATGTCGTCAATGCTCACTCCGTCCGGCAGACAATCATCGGGCATCATCAGTACCCCTTTGGCACTCGCACGCATTATCCAGTCATAAAGGGTTATCAAACGGTTGGTATATCGCTGTTGGTCGATGACATCAGATACGAACGAATGGATTTCACCGTCAATGAACGGATAAGCCTTGAATACGTATGGGTGGCTGTCGTGTTCGTATGGCGTTTCTCCCTCTTTCAGAATATCTCCGAATGGCGACAGGTAATAGAAATACCAATAATCGTCAATAAACCACGTGGCTTTAATGAGCGGCACTTCTTCTTCGGGCATACCGACAGACTTCGCCATTTCAATACGTTCGTCATTGACGGCGATCACACACTTTTGGTAATCCTTCACATCTATCTTGAAGATGTCCCCGTTTTGATAGTCATGGCACCGGTATCTTGGTTTTTGCTCCTTGCGCCAGACCTCAATGACTCTGCACCGTCCCGGCTCGCTCGTAAACAGAAAATCGTAGTTTTCCAAACGGCTGTAGCCGAAACGCTCTGCATACGAGGCGATGTATTCTTTCTTTGCCGCCCACTTGTAGATGTCTCTAAGTCTGCGGTAATCTTCGGGTGAAGAGGCGAACTGTTCGCAAAGCTGCCCGAATGAAATATCGTGTATCTCGCCAAGAACCGATACATCCCAACCTCTGAAATCACGCATATTGTTGTCTATGAAGAAATTGTTCGGCTGTACATAGTCCGTCCAACAATCCTCTTTTCCGTTGCGCCAACCGTATGATTTGCGATGTACAATGAAGCCGCTGATAAGAAACTCCTCCATTGTCCGGGCATATACCTCCGTCATCCGGTTCAGTTGCATATTGCATTGCAGGATGGTACTCATCGTTTCGCCCAATTTCTGCTCGTCTCGGTCGCGTGCTGTACAGGTCGGTTCTTTGCTCTGGCTTCGATACACGCCGAGTACGCTTTTTACCAATCTGCGGATAAGGTTGTTCTTCAATGGCACATTGCCCTGCCTTTTGATATACTCTTCTTCCGTCATGGTCTCACCGTCCACACATATTTTGTCATCCCACTGAAAACCGTAGGTATATCGCTTGTTGCGCTCTCTGTCCTTTCGGAAATCCTCCATCTGATTCCAATAGTGCTGTGCCTCCATCAATATATCAAACGCCCTGCGGTCGCCCGACTGCTGTGAAGACATTATTACGGTATCCATTTCCTCCGTATCACGTTTGGGTGCGACACGACTCATGGACAGCAGTCTTTTATTTCCATTTTTTGTATTATGCATAATCGTTGAATATTATCAGAATGCTTAGGATAGACACAAAGGTAATATCCCAAGCATTCTTTTCAAGTATAACTATTTACGTTTACGGGTGAGGTTTATTTCATCTATCATTTCTTTTTTGACTTCGTTCAACTCGGCTTCGATGTCCTTGCGTTCTTCGTCACTTATTGCTTCTTTCAATTCATTGTAGAGGTCGTCAATATCTTCATGGTAGTCCTCAAAGATTTCATAACGCTCATATTCGGGCGAGTTGTATAGGAAATCAATCTTTTCCGCATAGTCAAATATGTCGTTGTCGGTATCTTCCTCATAGTGTTTTAATCTGGATTTCAATCGGTCATGCTCCTCTTTCAATCGGAAATACTCATTGTTCACAGCCCTGTACTCGGTGCGTTCGTCCCCGGCTTTGACCAGTCTGTTTACCAACAAGAAGCTGCGAGGGTCGTACTCACGGTTGCCTGAAACGGTTTCTGCCGTCTTGCTCAACTTGTCGATTGTTCCGAACACGCCACCGAAATAACCGTTCAGCATATATTCAATCTTAGCAGGATTGAGGTCGATAGCCCCTTTTGTGTAAGGGTCGCCTCCTGTCGCCTCGTTCATGACATTGGCAAGCCCGACAATGTATTTGTTGGCACTCTTGTATGCTTTTGTCCATTCGGGCATATCCTTGTTCCAAGGTGTGTCCTTGTACAACGGCATACCCGTCCAGCTCTTTTCTGCTACGTAGGCTTCCCACAAAGGTTTGTATGCACTCGGCACAAAGGCGTTCAGTCCTCCACCGCCATCCAAGAAATCAATCGGCAATATCTGTGTGGCCTGTCCTGCAATGGATTCTGCTATTTCTCCGCCTGTAAGATGTTCCTTTCCGTTAAGGACGGAAATCATCAGTTCTCCCATACCGTAAACAGCCCTGTACTCTACCGGCAGAGGAATGGATACCCAACTGTCTCCTGCACGGAAAAGGATATTGCTGCGCCTTACATATTCGGGAAGATTGTAGTATGCGTTCTTGTCATCATCGTCATCATCATCGCCACCCAAGTAGGCAACAATGGCACCAAGCAGGAACATCGCCGCAATACCTGTAAAAGCTTTGGCAGGATGGCGTTTCATCTGTCGTCCGAAGTTTGCCGTACCTTGAATGGCTGCATTCCAAAACACATATCCGCTACGACCAAGTCCAGATACCAATGCACTGGCATTACCGGTCTTTGTCTGCCCTGTACTGTCATAGAATTTTGCTCCGCTGCCTTTCTTGTTGAAGTTTACGCTTATCTCCTTTGCATCATAGATGGCTCTGTCTATGCTTCTGCCCATTTCGCGTGATGTCATGAAAGCGGCAAAACGGGCGCAGTTCTCTACTGCCCGGTTGTATTCATCAAAGCGTTCGCCCAACAAGTCCCATGCTTTTTTTACAGGAATCTTGCCGTTCGATTTTTTCAGTTCCCTGCGTATGTCGTTTTTATGCTGTTCAATGTCCCGGATATTGGCATAGCCTGTTTCTCCTCCGTTCATCATGAACTGATGAAACATCGCTTCCGTCCTGTTACCCATGTCAAGTGTCCCTTTTCGGTGCTTTGCCAAAAGTTGCTTTATCCTTACAGGGTTGGCATACATATAATTCCGATGAAAACGCAGTGCGTAGTTCGGGCTTTCCCTTATCCAAGTCATGGTATTGGTGTATAGCATATCTCGCATGAAGTTCGACACGATGAAGTCCGGGTTTCGTGTGGTGTAGAACGCACTTAACTGCCGGTTGATGTTTTCTCCGGCACGGAGAATAGCCCCGATTGCTCCCGACATATCGTTATCGGGATTTGTCTGTCCGTTCAGTGCCTGTGCTGCGCGGGGATTGCCGTTAATGGTAATCACATAGTCCCTGCCGCCACGTTTCACTACAATTTGGTGCTGCCTCATATCGCCGCTTTCCACAATACGGTAAGGAATATTCACGGTATCTTTCCCATGCTTGTATTGGTCGGGGTACTGTTGTGCCAACTGCTCCATCTTCGTTTCAAAGTCTTGCATCTTCTGTTCAACCTCTTCGGGTGTATCGGTGCTGTCGATGTTGTCCGGGAACACAGGTTTCCACTCATCGGTTACGGCATCGTACTCAACCCAAATGTCGCTCACACTGACAAGGTCGCTCGGATGATTGAGGGCGAAATTAAGGAAACGCTGTTTTACCAACTTGTTTCGGTTACCCTGCATGATAGCACCTTCTACCATTGATTGCAGGTTGGCGAACGGGTCATCCGCTTTCGACCTACGTCCTTCCGCTTTCTTGATAGGAGCATTGAATGCACTTTGCTTGTGCGTCAGATATGCGTATGCTTCAGAACTGGTCTTTTCGTCAAAACCACGTAACGGAATGTAAAAATCATACATGCCTGAAATCTTGTCAAAGGTCGCTTTGCTCATCATGCCACATTCGTATGACTTTGAAAGTATTGCTTTGCTCACGGCATTGACTTTTTCCCAAAGGTTGGTAGTGTCGTGTGCCTGTTCGTAATCATCAATCATCAGCTGCGCTTCCGCTTCTGCATCAGCGATATTATCCATACCTGTGAGGGCTGTAAGTCCGGCATAGTCGGTTTGGTCTGCATCGGTTGCTCCGTTATTGATTGCTTCATTACGCATATATATATTACGTTCAAGTCCGTGTTTCGCCATCATGTAATCGGTCAATTCCTCACGCTCAGCCTCAGTCCGGGCGAGTTTGGCAACTTCATCAAGCATTGGCTTGAACAGGGTGTGGGCAAAGGCATCTGCTTCGGCTTTGTTCACACTTGACAGACGGTTTTCTCCCAAGTATGCGTTTTCAAATCCGTCCACATCCTCAATGTTTGTTTCCTTGCCAAGGATTGCAGTCATGGCTTCTTTCAAGCCGAGCATACTGTCCTGTAATGCTTCCTGTGATTGGAACATGCCGCTTTTCACACGCCTTTCATAACGGTCACGGGCCAACTCCCTTTCATGTCTTTCCGGGTCGCCGTCACGGTACAGGGCATCATCGTTTTCGGCAACTGTCTGACGATGTGGGTCGGCAACCGCATAATTGCCTACTTTCAGTTCATACTGCTTTGCCACATCGGAGGCTTCTCCCAATATGCTTCTATATCTGCCCGGCTCTGCAAGGTTCTCGTAACTGCGCCACAAGATGTAGCGAAGTTCGTTGTCCGATAGAGTAACCCCTCTGAAATCCTCAAAGCCTATCTTATGAAGCATATTCAGGAAGAAATCCTTTATCTGCCTCCACCAACTTGCGTTTATGTTCTCAAATTCAGTATCTTCTGCAAGCGAAGCAAGATATTCTTCGGTAGCCTTATGGAAGTCCCAACCGTTTTTTGCAGCCATATCTACAATGCGTCTGCGTATGTTCTCATCGGCATTGTTGAATACATTATCAAGGAATGTACCAAAATGTTCTCCGAACAACTGGCGCAAACCATAGTGCGCCACAGCCTCATGCAGCAGTGTCTGTTCAACATCAAACGTACTTGTATGGTTAGGAATGACAATGGTTATCTTCCCTGTACTCTTTGAGTAGAAACCTTTCGCTCGCTGTTTCTTTCCCTCCAAGACGGAAGCATCGGTAACAACCTCCACATTGTCAAGATGCAGTTTCTCTGCAAGTCTTTCCACACGCTCTGCCATTCTTTGGCGTTCACGCTGCGCAAATTCCCTCCGTTGCTTTGCAGTCCTCCTTGGTCTGCCTAACAACTTGGCGACTGGGTCGTTCTCAAAACTGACCTCATCATCGGTATATGCACCGTCACCTTCGCGTTTTAATTCATCATCTTCTTCAGAGACAGAAACATTGTTTGCTGTTTCTACTGTGGCATCCATTTCAGCATACTTGGCTTCCTTTTCCTCCAGTTCTTTCTTCATCAGTTCGGCATATTCCTCCAACTGTGATTTCGCCTGTGCCAATTCTTCTTCATACTCGAAAGGTTTGCCCTCTCGTGACAGGAGTTCTTTCAATTCGGCTTCATTATGCTTCTTGCTTCGCTCTGCGGCTTCCAGTCTCTCGGCAAAATCTTTCCCTGTAATCACATTGCTTGTAATGTCCTCAATGGCATTGCGAAGCAGGTTTTGGCGTACCGGCACATTCTCAATACCAAGTTCAGGACAAGAGTAGGTCATCTTGCGCTCAACATCATTGAAAAGAGTTGCACCGTCACGCATGGTCTGTCTTGTCAATTTTGTTGTAACCACAAATGAAAAATCGCCTATCTGTATGCTCAGTTCACGTTTCTGTTCTCCTGCAATCTCGCCGTCTTTCATCTGCTTCATTTCAGCAAGGACACTCTTGTTGTGTTCCTTGAAGAAATCATCCATTGTATCAACAGAAGTAAAGCGATGTTTGCCGATTACAATCTCCTTGAATTGTCCATCGGGGAATGACGAACGTACAGCCTCCAAGTATCTGCCGTTGTCCTCAATGCGCTTTTCCGCATCCTTGATAAAGGCTTTCAGTCTTGGCTTGCCGTTGTGGATATAAGTCTGGTCTGTTTCCCATTGCTTTTTGCGGCTTGCATACTTTCGCACATTCTTTTCCGCATTGTTTTTCAGCATGGCATACTCACTGCCGGAGAGCTGCGCAACGGTATCGCCAAATACATCTTCTTCCTCCTCAAGCACACGGTTGGTCATGCTGTTGTTCATCATCTGCTTGCCGTTCATGATGCTGTCGGCAATCGCCCCCTTTGTTTTCAGTCGTTGGTAGGCGGTGACATCCAAACTGTCCTCAACTCCGAAACGCAAGATGCGTACAGGCTTGTTCATATCCTTATGCAAATTCCCCTGTCGCAAAATGCGTCCGTTGCGCTGGGTATAGTCCATAGGGCGGTTAGGCGCATCCAAATGTATCAGCGTGTGCAGTCGTTCCTGAATGTTCACGCCGGTGCCAAGCGTAAAGGTCGAACCGAGAATCACGCGAATTTCGCCACGGTTTACCTTTTCAAAGATTTCAAGTTTCTTCTTGACGGTCATTCCCGACCTCATTACTACAATCTCATCAGCAGGAACACCTTCTGCAATCAGTTTGTTTCGGATGTCATCATAAAGGTTGAATCCGCTCTGCTTGTTTTGATAATTGTCGGCAAAGATGGCGACAGTACCCTTGTAGTCGGCAGTTTCTTTCAGTGAGCGCAGAGTTTGGCGAACTGCTTCGTTGGTCTTGCTGTTCGGGTCGTCCTCCGCATCGGACTGCACCAACCGGGCATCCACGGCAGCGGCTTTGGCGATACCGTACATCGTGAGCGGAATGTGGCTGTTCTCCTTCTTTTCCTTGCCGCTCATCTGCTCATAATGTTCAAGTTCGCTCTTTACGAACTTCATGATGCTACGCAATGCGCGTGTCTGTGGCAGATAAAGGTCTTGTGCCTTTCCTCCCTCCATTTCAGGTATTTTGTCCTTTATGCCACCGGCTTCTTTGGTAAGGACGGTATCGGACACTCCCGACCATATACGCACCAGCTCGGGCAGGTTCACATATCCGGCAAAGCGGTTGTTCTCCTTGAACTTTCCGCTTGTGGTGAACTCCAACATCTGCTGAATGTTACCGAAGTTGCGTACAAAGTCATCAAAGTAATAAATACCGTACTCTTTCATCGTATCGGCAGGCATGAGATAGCGCATGAACGTCCAAATCTCTGCGGCAGTGTTGCTGATTGGCGTACCTGTGGCGAAGATTACGTTTCGTCCGTTGTTCTTTTCCAAAACAGCCTGTGTCTTCAGGAACACGCCTTGTGATTTCTTGCTGTATGACGGGTCAACACCTTTTACTCCACGCTGCATGACAGTGGCAAATCCAAGGTGCTTGTATTCGTGGGCTTCATCCACAAGCAGGGCATCAATGCCCATATCGTCAAAGTTCTCCACATCGTCAGTCCGGCGGTCGAGCATCTCCATAGCCTTTACTTCTGCGTTCTGCAAGGCTACGGCACGCTTTTTCTCATCGTTGGCGGTGCGTTTCTTTGAAGCGTTGTCGGCAAGTCCGGCAAGCTGTTCCTCCAATAATGCAATCTCTCGTTCAGCCTGTCGAGTAATCATGTTCTTGCCGTCCGGGTCTTCCTCTTTCATCTTTTCAAGAATGAGCATCTTCTCCTCAATCTTGTCCTGCACGAAAGCCATTTCCCTTTCCTCGCTGTCGGGGATAAATTCAAAGGTCGATTGCGGAACGACAATCATATCCCAGTCGTTGTAACGTATCTTGGCATAGAAATTCTTTCTTCCCTCCGCGCTTCGGTCTGCCTCTTCGAGTGTCAGTATCTTGGCATTCGGATACAGTTCTTTTGCACTTGCAACGAATTGGCCTACCGTGGCATTCTGCACGACAATCATCGGTTTGCGTGCAGTACCCAAACGGCGCATTTCCATTGCTGTGGAAATGAGGGTAAAGGTTTTGCCTGTTCCAACCTCATGGGCAAGCAACAACGGTTGCTGTGTACCTCTCACGATGGCTTTACCTTGGTGAGGACGCATCTTGAACTTGTGGGAAGCACCTCCGAAATACTCCGGCACAAACTCGTCCGGTATGCTCATAGGCACAAAGTTATTGAACATATCGTTATAGATACGCTCAATCAATGCCGACATTTCAGGGTCGCTCTGCATCTTCTGCCTTGCCCAATCCTTGAAGTCCTGACGGATTTCATCAATCTTGGCGGCACAAGCCTGTGTCGCTTCCTTGTCGGTAATGGTTTCTGTTGTGCCGTCATAATGCTTCTTGGTGGTGGAAATCGTGATGCTCCTGTTCTGAATGGCGGCTTCTATGAGGGTGTGTCCCATAATGGTTCGACCAAGCATTTCACTGGTTACTCCCATGGCACGGTTCTTTTCGTAGTTGGTAAAATACGGCTCTTTCATAAACCAAGTACCGCCAACTGCTGTAAACCGGACATCTACCTCCGTTCGTTCCTTTACGAAATCTTCATATAGTTTTGGGTCAATCCAAGAACTGCCGAGGGTAAAGTCAATCAAGTGTGCTGGTATTTCCATTGGCATAACCTCCTGCAATGCCTTGATGTTGCGGTCAAATTCTCCATTCTCGTTATTTTCTTCTGCTTGACGCAGTTTTTCACGGATATTTCCGCTCAAGTACTGATACGATGCTTCCATCTGTCGGCTTACAGGATTCTCGAAACCGTAACCGTTCTCAATGATTTCTTTCTTCACATTCCCGATACCTGTGCCAAGTTGTTCGGCGATGTAAGGTATATCCACACGTCCGAATTTGAAGATACTTGCAATGATACCGTCCTTGACATTGGCAGGGGTCGGTTCTTTCTCTTTTTCAACGACACGTTTGCTGAACACATCGGTCTTGTCAAATTTCTGTACCCGGTTTCCTTTTTCATCTGCCGTTTCCTCGAACTTTTCAAGAGCGAACACATTGGCATAGTCCACATCATTGCGGAGAAACGCAATGGCAGTGTTTTTGTTGAAGTGTCCGTATGTGCCGACAAAATCATCGTATGCCTTGTTGAGTTTGTCAAGCAAGGGTTTCAGCCCATCATCGCTTTCATTCTCGGTCTGATAGGATAGGACTTCCGCAAGTGCTTCCTTGATGGCCGTGTACGCCTCAAAGCATTCCACCTTCGTATGCCCTTTTACCTTGTTGGCATTCACTTCAAGGGGTTGTGCGCTTGCAGTTGAGTTGATGTACAGTTTTCCGTCTTTCACAAACACCTCACCAATCTTCTTGCCGGGCATTGCATCAGTGGTAACTTCTGTGTTGCGCTCGCCAAATTCCTCCGCACGGAACGAGCGGACAAATTCAACCAACATTTCTTCCTGCTTCTTATCCAGTTTAGGGTATAAGCCCTTGCTTGTCGGACGGAAAGTGTCGCCTTTCTCAAATGCGAAGTGCATTTCACCTGCCATGTTTTCAGGATGTTCAATGAAATAGCGGTTGTAGTCCATTGAAAGCTGCTTGATGACCGGTGTTTCCTTGCCTTTGACTTTGCGTGTTTCCCCAGTGTCATATTCAGCCATGCGCTCTCCGCTCACATCGCTTACATCAATGGCATGGGCGGATTTCTGCCCGTTCACACGCTTGCGGATAACAACGATGTCGGATGTTACCCCGGTGCCGCCGAAAGTCTTGTTATGCATACGGAAAGCACCCACGAAATCTGCGCCGCCCTCGCTCACAATCCAGTCACGGAGTTTCTTGCTGTTGTCAAGCGTACCGTTGGACGTGATGAAGATACCCAAACCGCCCTCACGCAGTTTGCGCACATTCTTTGCTATACAGAAATCGTGTATGTTGTGGAATTTCTTCGACAGGTCTTTATCGCCTGTGGTATCGTTCACACGGAGTCCAGTAACGAATGGAACATTGGTAATAGCCAAATCCACGCTGCCATTCGGTATGCGTGTCTGTTCAAAACCCTGTATCTCCACCTTGGCATCAGGATAGAGGAGTGAAAGGATTCCTCCCGAAGTTCCGTCAATCTCTATGGCATGGATGTTGCTCCGCTCGCTGATGTGCGTGGGCATCTGTCCCAAAATATTTCCGATACCAGCAGAACCTTCAAGAATGTTTCCGCCCTCGAAGCCCATTTTCTCGGCAATATCCCAAAGGGTATCAACAACGTATGCAGGGGTGTAATAGGCACTGTTTGCACTCATTACAGCCTCTTGATACGCTTTTTCCCCAAGCAGCTCACGGATTTTCTTTTGGATAGGGTTAGGAGCATACGATGTTCCCTCGCTGAAAGCCTTGCCCAATCCGCCCCAACCACTGAACTTGCGGAGGGTCTGCATCTGTTTTTCTGTAGCCTGTTCGCTGTTTTCAAGCAACTGCTTTGCCAGTTCGATAGCCTTGATGTTGGCTTCGATACGGGCATCTACCGATGTAGGGGCGTGGTCTTTGCCACGTTCCGAATGGTTGTTGTGTGTATTCTTGGGAGTAAATGTATTCCTGCCCTCGTTTTTACGTGCAACTTTAAGAATAGCATCAAGTTCCTTGCGTGTCGCTTGGAATGGTCCGCTTATATTGTCATTGCAATGGAATACGTTGGCAAGCTCATAATAGACAATATCGGAAATCTCATGTTCTCCTCCGAGTTTGTCGTTCAACTGCAATGTAACGCCCTTGAGTTCATTGGCAAGTTTTCGGTTGCTTTCAATCTCTTTTTTGCGTTTACCCTCAATGCTTTGTTCGTTTAAGGAATCTGAAAATCGATGTCGCACAGTCCTATCGACTGCATCGCCTGTTCTTTCTCCTTCGTTGTCAGTTCCTCTACCGGTTTGTTGTTCGCTTTCGCTACCTGTTTCAGTGCCTCTTGATAATCCTTGCTCGTGTCTATTACCGTTGGACGGCACTCTTTCGGAGCGTTCTGCATCAGTTCTCTGTAATCCATTTTCGCTGTTTTTATTGTTATCAATTAGACCGTCAAATAAGCCCAACTCATTTGACTGCTGTGAATTTACTGCTTTTTTCTCGTTCTTTTTACGTGCAGGGCGGCTTTTTTTGATGCGTTCCTGTGCAATCTCTGCCTCTTGTTCCACCTCTGCCTCTCTTGTTATGGTTTCGGCAGTGGCAAGTGCATCAATGCTTGTTTTGTCGAAATTCGCCACATCAAACTTCTGTACCTCTTCGTATGGGGTCATGTCGGCATCCAATCCATTTTCTGCCACCTCCGGTAAATCCCTCGCACCATTGTAGAACGCTTTGAGGTATGGGCGTATGGCATCGCCCAAGTCTGCAATCATGGCTGTTGCATACTCGGCAAATTTGCGTGCACCTTTCTCCAAATGGTAAACAGACATCTCCGTGCCAATGGCAAGTATTTCAGGGTCTATGCCCATGTTCATTTGACCGAGCAACTTCTTGCGCATACGCTCACGGAGTTCTGCATAGCGTTCATCGGTAACAAGACGGTTGCCACTCGTATTATTTTCAGGCTTAGATTCTTGCTCTGTGGTTGCCGCTTTTTCTGTACGTACAATCTCCCTAATCTTAACCTTGTTTTCAAGAATGGTTTCAACAGCGTCACGCAGTTCCTGATTAAAATTCTTGGGATTACGTACAATCTCCAACATTTCTTCAGGACTGTTTGCCGTATAATTGAAACGTCCATCCCCGATAGGGATAGGTCCGCTCACATCATCACGCCTCAATGTGGTTAATCCCGTTTCCTTATCAACAGAAACAGAATATTGCCATACAGGGGTGTATTCCTGTCTTTCTTCCGGCTTTGATGTTTCCGAAAGTTGAGGTTCTACAAACTGTACATTACCGTCATTGAGAGCCTGCATATCAGACATTGAGACTGGCTGTTGTGATTGTGCATCAGTTGCATATTCTGCCAAGCGTTCAGCATCTTCCTTGCTCCGCATCATGAAGCCTTGCTTTTCCTTATCCCACCAGCCTTTCAGTTGTTTGGCAAACATTGTGGTGTGCTTCCGAACAGTATCTCTTAATTCATCATTGAACTTCACAAGGTGCATATCCAACACCTTACCTCTTTTGGTGGTGTATTGTGCCTGAGTAATGGTGTATGCAGCATCAGTCGGTGTTGTCGTTTCTTCATTGGAATTGTTTTGTTCCAATTTCCGCTGTTCAGTAAAGAGGTCGTTTATTTCGGAAATAATGCGGGCTTCCTCAAATATATCACTCTGACCATGTGCGGCTTCTTGTTCCTTGTGCAGTTCTTCAATGCGTGATTTGATTTCAGAAAGTCTGTTGACTTGTGTACTTGAACTCTGTTCCTCAACACTTTTAACTGATTTGTATTCAGCAAACGCTTTAGTCTTACGGTGGCTACTATCTATCCACTTCTCGAAATCCTCTAAGTTGACACCGGTCACCACTGTCTTGTGTTTCTTCGCCCAGTCGTTGTCATAATTCGCAAAGTAAGCTGCTTCGGCATCGTCAGTCTCATTGAAGCCAAGCATTACCTTATGCTCGTCAAAGCTGCCGTCCTCGTTATACTGGTCCACCACGAACACCCTGCGTCCGTTCCACCCGTCAATGTCATTAGAGAGGAACACGTCTATATGGTCACCGTCCACGCCCTCCGTGCCACGAATGTAGCCGTAGGTGTTCTGCATGGTTGTTTCCCATTTGTTGCCGTTGGCATCTACACCGCTACGCACAGAGCCTTTCGGCTGCTCTATGGTTACGTTGAATGTGCCAATCTGCACGTGTCCTTTCTTGTAATTTCCGGCTTCTTTCTGCTTGTCGGTAGGATTTACATCCACTTCCGCCTCTGCCGCTGCAATTTTTTCTCCTAACTCGTTGCTTTTAAGAGAAATATCACTATCTTTGCTTTCAGAAGATGCACCAAGTTCAGACGAATTGATACCGAGCAAGGCAGGCTGATTGTCTGTTGAAGTAGGCTTGTTCGAATCGTTAAGAGGAACAGACTCCTCGATTTGCGTTGTCGGATGCAAACTGGACTGTTCATCTTTCAAAAGGCCTTTGCCTTGGTGTGAAGCGCTGCCGGATTGTTCGCCGCTTAATGGACTCTTACCGGTGGAAACACTTGCAGATGCGGCATCTGTAGAAGAGGACACATCTTTCGCGCCCCTCTCCCAAAGCATAGGTCTTTTATTTAAACCGCCTATTGATTCATAACCGGAAGTCTTTAATCCATAAAATTTGCCATTGTCAGAATTGATAAGAATCGTAATCGCACGTTTCCCGGTACGTTTGCGCCCATTCTCTATGGAGAATATCAAAGCACCGTCATAACCCAATCGCACATGGTCAAAATTATTCATAACGTCAAGCACAAACGAAACGGCTTCATCCGTAGATGAAATTCCCAATTCCTTTCCATGCCGTTCAAGCATATGAAGCATCATTCCGGGTGTCAGTCTGAATGGGGCTTTTGTATATCCTATCTCGTTAAAGATTTCTTGCGGTATGTCGGCAAGGTCTATGTCTCCTTTTTCATCTTGATAGAAATACTCGCCGTTCCCTGATTTCTTGTCGCTTAGTGTGTATCTTGCCTGTTTGCTTTCACTATTTGCTTCAATTCGTTTATGGTCGCTTTCAATCGTGCTTCCTTGTCCGTCAGATTCTTCAATTCTTCTTCCACTGTCGGCTGCCCAGTTTCCGTTCTCAGTTCGTTTTCCTGCCTGAGCATCTCCTGAGCTTCCTTGCTGCCCTCGTTGGCTTGTTGCAGTATCGCCAGCCAATACATTGCTTCGCTGTTGTCCATCGTAGATAATGTTTAATGTTTCGTAAATAGCCTGTGCAAGCGTCCGGGGAGTGTTATCCGGCTGCTCGAACAGGGTTGCTTCCTGTGTGCCTTGGATAAGGTCATAGATTTTGTTAAATGTACTTTGTATAATGCCTTGGTTTTCTCCCTTGTACATCGTTGCCAAAAGTAATGCGAAATTACTGAAATTATCGGAAGGGAGATAACTTTCGCCCGTTGCATCATCAATCTGATATTGTCGTTTCCAACTTTCAACGGCTATCCGTGCCTCTTTGAAATTTTTCGCATCGGTAAATAGTTTGTCCTGCGACAAGGCATAATAAGCCCGGATTGAGTTCTGTATCTCCTCAACCATACGCTCTGCATTCGGGCTGTCATAATCTCGGAATGCCGTTGCGAGAATAGCCTTTTGAGCCTTTACAGGCAATGCGTTGAACATTTCTTCAAGACGGACACTGCCACCCTTAAAAATGCTCTGATACATAATACCTCGCAAATCATTCTTGGCTTCGGCGGTAAGGTTGCCCTTGCTGTCAAATGCACTCTTGTACTGCGTAGGGGTAATGTAACCTCTTTGGCTCATCCATTTCACAACATCAACACCGTTGCTATCGACAAGCCCTGCAAATGATGTCTCCTCATCGGCAGACTTCAACAGCAGGTTGGCAAACGAACGTATGTCATTGCCCATCTTCTGCAAAGCGTTCTTTGGCTTGATACGCTCAATGCCGCCGCTTTCTGTATCCTGCGCCACATACTGACCGAGAGTGATAGCCTCTGCATCTTCCACGTCAAGCATATTAACGAGGACAGGGTGCTGCATAGCCGCAACATCATCGGCATTCAAACCGAACTCCTCTGCGTGGTCAATCAAATACTGCTTGTACTTGGCTGCCTGGTCTTGGTAGCCCTCCCACATCTGACGGAGTGCATCGCTTCGGTTGTTGCCCTGTATGGCTTCTCCTCGTGCGTTCACGGTAGGCGCACCTGTGAAGGCGGTAACAGACGATGTGATTTCCTCGGGGCGAATGTTCCCGGCAATCTTGCGTGCCGAAAGCACACTTGCCTCATCGTTACGCTCCTTTGGTTGTGCCTCATCAATGAAGTGGAGAGGATTGCGCACACCTTGAACATGGCTCGGCTGCAACTGCTCTGCTTCGATAACGGCGACACGTCCGTTGGCAATGGCATCATCGCTGAAACGAACTGACACCTCTTTACCCTGCAAGCCCTGCACAGGATCTTGGCGGTCAATCTTATGTCCGCTGACACGTCTGTAACCTCTTGCTCGTGCATCTTGCGGAGTATCGTCCACCATATCGGGAACACCGTTGAGGGCTTCACGCTCGATGCGTTCTGCCTCCTCACGTTCAGCACGCAGTCTTTCTTCCTCTGCCTTGCGGATTGCGGCCTGTTCTTCTGCGATACGGCGTTTCTCGGCATCTTCGGCAGATTTCCTACGCATTGCAGTCTGAGCGATATTCTTCCATACGGCAAGTTCAGCCTTTGCGGCATCAATAGCGGCCTTGCGCTCTTTCTCGGCTGCAATCTTCTCGGCAATGGTCTCACCGCCTTTTGATTTGGCTTTCTCGGCCTTTTTCAACGCAGCTTCCTTGTCGGCCACCATTCCGTCCGCTACGGTCTGTGCCATTGCTTCGTCTCCCTCGGTCTGCTCTACAATAGCATCCCAAGCAAGGTCTGGAGTTTCTGCCTGCTCATATACAGGATTGCCCTGTTCATCTTTCGGGATCAGTTCGAGGGCTGATACCTGCGGCTGCTGTGATTGTTCGATTTCAGCAGGATTTTGTTCGATTTCAGCAGGATTTTGTTCGATTTGGTCTATAATCTGACCATTATGCTCCATAATCATACTGTTGAGTTCATCAGCGGTAAAGAGGTTCACTCTTTTTCCGTTCAATGCGTCCTCAGTATATACTTCAAACCTGCCGTCTGCATCTGCATCGGCTGTGATGTTTCCCCGGACTCCGTTGCCGTTCTCGTCTCTGAGAGTTACGAGGTCATTCATAGCGTACTGCGGCATTACAGCTTTTTCTATTGCCTGCCTACGTTCTGCTTCATCTGCGGCTCTCTGCTGTTCAAATTCCTCTATACGAGAGAAATTTTCGGCATCAACGGACTGCTGTATGACCTCTTTGGACAGAGGAAAGACATTTGTTCCGTCAGTAGCATTCACAGTACCGTCTCCATTGTCCACGATTCCGTTTTCATCGGCTGCAATCTGAACCTGCATCTGATTACCGGATTCATCGGCTATGGTGTATGTGTCTCCGGGGTTGAATGAGACAACACCGTCAATCTTGTTTGCGGCATCCTGTGCAAACTGCAAACGTATGGCATCAGCGGCCAACTGCTGCATTTCTATCGGGTCCTGCGCTTCATCAATGGACAATACAGCATCGGGCGACACCTGTTCGAGTGCGCCTGTCTCTGCATCACGGACAATTATGCTTTCATCGGAAGATTGAATGTCGATACCTGTTCCGTCATCGTATGACATAAGATTTCCGGAAATTATATAGACCTTTCTATCGTCCTGCTTCATTGTAGCTCCCTGTATCATACCGGTAGTTCGGTTGGCACGGGACGCAATCATCGCATTACTTTGGTCAATTCTGCCGTCTATATCATCTCTGACATGCTGTATCATTCCGTCATAGACCTGCTGTGCGTTAAGGTAGTCAAGGATAGTCTTCTGCCTTTCGCTGCCTGCAGGTGCATTCTTGGCTTCACTCAGCCAATCAATAGCACCGGGAGCGAGGGCTTCATCATTTGTTCCCACAACATCTATCATCCTCTGACGCTGATATGCGAGCATATTCTTGGCATCGTTCATTTCCTGTGAGCCTGTGGAGTTATAGCCGTCAAGATAGCTCTCGTTCAAAATTTGCTCTTCTTCGCTCTGCTCTCCACCTCTTGAACTGACCATAGTGCCGAGGTTGAAACCACGCATATAAAGAGAACGCTCCATATAGTTGAGAGCGGCTTCTTTTTCTACATCGGTCATATCCTTGTCATTGACTATGGATTCAGCGACCGCTCCGATATTGTCATTTGTAGTGAGGTCTATCGTTTCCCTCAACGGCTCCCACAATTCTGCACCGAACACTTCACGGGCACTTGCATCAGCCTTGTTTACACCGTGCTTTATCGATGCGTATTGAGCGGCATTGATAGTATGCTTGCCTGCACCCATCAAACCCATAGAAAGAGCCATACCGCCCCAAATATCTCCGTGGAACTGTCCTGTCGCAAACAAATTGGTACGAGAACCGTCCGGATTCATTTGGTAGGCATCATCAAGATTGAGCATTGTACGCCACAACTGACCATAGTATTCCTCTGCTACCTCGCCAACATAGTCGCTTACGCCCATTTTATTGAACAGTCCGTGTGTGTGCGCCATAATCCCCTCCAATGCGCCTGCATCAGCCTTTGCCAAGACAGCACCAAGGCGTTTCGCTCCGAATGTGTTGGCAAGTTTGCTCACATTGCCGAGAGTGAAAACGGGGTCAAGATGAGTACCGAACATTTCGGAATAGTTCTCAACGATAGAATTTGCTTCACTCTGCCAAATGGCACTTCCCCAAGTCTTGTCGTTGGAGAAATCATAGTTTCCGTTCTCATCGACAACCACATCACCGAGTTTGCGGTCGATGATGTCAGCGGCAGTCTTACCTGCCTGTATGGTGTTTGTCATAAGCGGAGCACGAAGAAGCAAATCGTCCGCAGTAGTTCCAAGGGCCTTGATTGTCCAATTCGCTGCCACCTGCCCAAGTCCTTTCATCCCATTGTTCTTGACATAGGCTTTCATTCCCTGCTTCGCTATATCCTCGACAACGTCCTTTCCTACGACCTTGACTGCTCCCTTTGCACCGGCTTTAGACAAGATATTGATACTCTCGAAGCCGCCACCGGTTGCAAGGAAATCAATCATAAAGGACGGCATATAGCCTGTCATTACACCGGCACGATTCCAAAAGCTCGCATTTCCTCCATACTGCTCGTCTGACTGCTGTTTCTCCATTATGGCCGACATCATATCATTGTAGGCCGCTTTCTCTCCCTCGGTGGCATTCTCTCCTTTGAGTTGGTCCGCATTGACCATTGTCATTGCGTCCATCATATCGCTCATACCGAAGTCCCAAGTGCGGAAGTCTCCCATAGTACGACCGAAACCACGCCAAAAGCCTACATCCTTTCCGGCTTCACGGTCTTTTTGCTCTTCGAGGTTCTTAATGAGTTCCTCAGTTTCACGGATAGCGACACGCAGAGCACCTTTCTCCTTGTCTCCAATCTGCATAGCGGAGTGCATCTGACCGCCTATGAGGGCACGCCCAAATGGAGTGAGTTTTTCTTCGTTGAACTTCGATGTATCATCAAGCACTTCGCTCGCCCTGTTCTGCTCTTTCGCTTTCAAATCCTCCAATCGCTTGTATGCCTTGCGCAACTGACTGCTGACGGACATATCTGCGGCCTGTCGGGACTGACGGCTCTCCATATCAGCAATAGCCTTGCTGGTGTAGTGATGACCGGCAGGTGTGATGTATGTCTTTTCGAGTTTCCCTGCTTCCGGATTGAATTGCATCTTTCCCTCAACGGTCTGCCCCATACCGAAGCCATACTCACGCATATTTTCTATATGCTCGTTTACTGCGTCAGTGCTCTGCTTCACGCCCTGCATCATCCTGTCAAGGTTGTGGGACATCTGAATCTTCTCCTGCTCGGTAGGCTTCCACGGCTGTTCCTCGCTTGCAGGCTGAGGTGGAACAGCATCTACGGCAGTTTCAGAAGAATCAGTTGGTGTCTCCTGCGGAGCTGCGCTTTCCGGCTTGGAGTAACTCCATTTGTCGAACTTCTTCTGAAAATTGCTACGCTTTGACAATGGCAGTGAATATGCAGCACCGTCATTGTCGTATATTTCCACCTCTGCATTCGGGTATCGCTTCTCAAACGCTTCTATCTTATCATCGGGAATGTTGTAGGTCTTCCCATTTGCTTTATATACAGGCATATTTAATTTTGTTTATATTGTTCAAAATCATCTTCATCAACACGGTAACTCTCGAAATCGTCCTCATCTTCTTCCGAAATCTCAGAGTGCATTGTTGCCGGGTCTATCTTGGAGAGGGCGAGCATTATTGACGCAGCTCTTTGAGACTTGTGCCAATTCTGTTTTACAAAGTCCTCTTTCTCTTTCTCGGTCTTGTGTAGAGGAACACGAGGGTTATTCTGCTTGTCGGCTTTATAAGCGGCTTTCATATCCTCTGCAAGGACATCATAGACCTGCTGCATAGAGCCTTTCCAAACATTCTCGTAAATGGCTACTTGGTTTCCGTCACCGTCAGAAAAACCGAGTTGTTTGCCACGGACACCACGTGCGGCTGTCGCTCTCGCTTTATCACGCTCTACAGCCACATTGTCATTATGCCTCTTTACTTGGAAATTGTAGGAACGGTCAGCTTGACGTTTGTTTTCGTCAAATGTCGTTTGCCAACGCTTATCGGCTTCTTTATCTCGACCTTTCTTGTATTCTTGTTCTGCATCATATCTGTCATCAGCGATTTTCTCCCGCTCGTTACGATGTTGAATGCTCTCATTGTATCGGTCATCATTCTTTTGGTCAAGACCGAGTTGCCTTTGCCAAGAACGTTCACGGTGTGCTTCTTCTGCATCCGCCTGTTTCGCCCTAATCAAGCCATTGAAATATGCCGTATTCTTTTCATCACGGTCTTTCATCAACTTGTCATAGCGGATTTTGATACGCTCCGACATGGTGTTCTTGCCTGTGTACATGTTCGGTGCGCCCTGTGTCGTAAAAAATAGATTGGAGAGAGCCATAACGCCATCCCCAATTGCAGCAAAGATTTCATTTCTTCGCTGTTTCTTCTTTTCCTTTTCAAGTTCCTCTGCTGTCGGTGGGGTATAAGGGTTCAGTTGTCGGAACAATGCTTCATAGCCACCTCCACCTGCCGGAGTTCCTCCGTCTGTCGGCGGTGTGCCATTCTGCTTTGCCGGAGCCGGTGGTGCAGTCGGGGGAGAGGAAACAGGAGCATTATCACCCGAATGTTGCTCAGTCCACTCCTTAGTGCCTTTCGGTGCGTGCCCTCCGCTATCGGGAGAACTGCCGCCTAATATCTCATCCAATGTTGCCATAGTCGTAGAATTTAGAAAGGCATGGATGAAGCGGCATTGGCGACACCTTGCACAGCCTGACCGATTGCCTGTGCTTTCCCTTGTTCAAGTTGGTTAAGCTGCTCCACGAAAGCATTGTCGTTCGCCATGTAGGTAGCCTCTATGTTGTCTTTCCGTGCCTCTGCATTGGCTGCAATCTGCGATGTCGCATCGGCGAGTGCCTGGTTGTTTGCCGCTTTTGCAGCCGCCACACTCTCATCCGTGCCGCCCATCACAGCCGCCGAACCTGCCGCCTGTTTGTTTCGCTGTTTGATACTCTCTTCGGTCTGTGTCAGAATACGCTGTGCATCGGCACGCTGGGTAGCGTCCTCATTATAGCGTCTGTCATACCAGTCTTGGTTTTTCTGCCGCTGCGCCTCTACATTCTTCTTTGCCCTTTTCATTGCCTTTGATGCAGAGATACCGCCGAAGATACTGCCCGCTGCACCTATCGCACTTCCAATAAGTCCCATATGTATGTGAATTGTTAATAGTTATACTTCTAATGCAAAACTAACCACATACCTTTGAGCCATTGTTTTATCCTTTTACGGTCGGATATACGGCAAGTATGTAAGGATTCATAAAATCACTACTTCAAACTATTTTAGTATGGCAAGACAGAAGAATGACGGTCGAGGACGGCTTGGTGGAAGACAGAAAGGCACACCCAATAAATCTACATCATCTTTGCGTGAGATAATTTCAGAACATTGGCAGCACTATCAAGATAGCGGACAATTCAAGAAAGACCTTGATGCGCTCGACCCACAAACGCGTGCGGTGGTCATGGAGCGGTATGCACAATACATAGCACCAAAAATGAAATCGGTAGATATGGAGGTTACGGCAAAGGTTACGCATACCATTGAGGACAAGTTACTTGAACTCAGTGAAGAACCTGACGAGGATGATTGACAACCCCTCATGATGGGTAAATACATACAGTTTGTTTGTAGCGGTGTCAGCAATGAACACCGCTATTTTTATTGCAGAAACATTCAAGTATTATTCGGAAAGTTTGGCACATTCTTCCGTAAACATTCGGGAAGTTTGAGGCATATTTCGGGAATGTTTCCCGAAGTTTGAAATATTTTTCCGTAATAATCCCTCATTCTTCCGTAAACATTCGGGAAGTTTGAGGCATATTTCGGGAAGTTTGAGACTGATTTTAGGCACAAAAACAGCGTCAAATCACTACAAAAACGGCTTTTTTATATTTATAAACATATCTATACGCTTTTTATTTCGGGAATAATATGCCAAACTTCCGGAAACATTCCCGAAACATTCCCGAATAATCGTTCAAACTTCCCGAAGTTTGGCTCAAAACTCCGTAAGTTTGCCGTAAAGTAAAGTAAATATCTACTACATCTACCGCGCGCATACGCGCGTGAGAGAAAAAGATTTTTTGATTTTTTTTGTAAGGTAGGTAGAAGTCTAAAGAGAAAAAGAAAAAGTTGCGCCAAAAAGAAAAAGAGAAAGCCCACAAAGAGAAAACTTCCTTGCAGGCTTCGGTTGTAAAAAGATAAACGGGCAGGAAAACTCCCACCCGTTACCTTTGCCGGAAATCCAGATGATATGAAAAAGATTTTCAAAGAAGCGATGCGCCGCTATCAGAATTGGCGATACCGCCGTCTTTACCGCAAACTGTTTTGGTTCTATGCCAAAATAAAAATTGATGGTGATGCAGCCGGTCAAAATGCCGCAGAGGCTTTCAAATGGCTCACTGCTATTGAGTATGCCGATTTGTTTGCTCATCGGCATAAACCGGACGTTTAGCATTTTCTTTCTTGATTTTGGCGGAGGGTGTAGGCAGCGTCATCGTCACATCAAACGAGATACGGTTGGTACTCCGTTTCGATATACATCCTCCAACCACTTTGATACCTGCCTTACCCTCAGCTTCGCTTTCCACCGCAATATCGAAATGGACATTACAACTTTTGCCGATTCCACTAACAGTGGGACTTACCAAATATCCTTTGCCTTCCGAATTGTCTATTGCTTCCTGTACGCCCTCTGCAATCTGCGTTAGCGTTTTGTTGATAAACTCTTTCAGTTCCATATTGCCGTTGCTTTGATTAAAACCCTTTCCCTTTCTGCCGCTGATACACCACCGTCTGGTCTTTGTCGAGGTTGACGATTTTGAACATCACCATTGAGCGGTTCGGAATATCGTTGGGCAGCATTGTTACGAGCCGGGCTATAACCTCGTCCACGTTGTTGAAGCCCACATCCGTCAGCTCCGCCACCTTATGCCCGTTGTGGTATGCTGCCGCATTTACCATGTAGCGGTATGACAACCGGAAATGTACTTCTTCCTGCTTCTGCTCACGTACGGAAGCCTTGCCGGAGAAGAATATGAAATCAATCACTTTCTCGTTCAGTTCCCATGCAGGGGAGAAATCAATCTTAATATACCCGCGTGTCACCTTGTGACCGTTGCTGTGGTTCATCCCGAATGCCACTTCGTCAATCGTTGCCCCACAATCATTCTGAGCCACCGTCCCCCATGTATGCCGGAACGTATAGACCGAGTACCATTCCTCCTTGGGCATACCCATTGCCTTGCACAGCTGCTTGATTCCACTGTTGGCATTGGCACAGAAGCTGTCGGATGTACTCATGCGCTGATAGAAATTGAACAGCCGTTCATCGTCCGTTGCAGTATTCATGTATTTCTCGAATAGCGGTTGTATGATTGCCGGTACCCTCATTTCCATGTATGCACCGTCCGCACGGAACTTTTTCGTCTTGGCACGTTGGTAATGGATGATTCCGTTCTCGTAGTCCTGCTTCTTCAGTTCAAACAGGTCAACGGTGTTGATTCCTGCAAGGCAAAGCACCATCATAGCCACATCACGTCCGAATTCCGTCAGCGGAAGTTTCAGTTTGCTGTCGGGAATGGGGAACGAGAAGAACTCCCGGCACGCTTCTGGGGTGATGGCAAGTTTCTCCGTCCTGTCCGCAGACGGTATCTCCACCTTTACCCAAGGGTTCGTTTTTATTCTGATGATGCCGTTGTCATAGTCGTTGTATTCCAAAATGGCAGCTTTGAACACCTGACGCATACAGATTGGGTACATTTCTTTTGCCCTGTGGGTCTGTTCAAGAGATTTTATCCACCTATTCACCGTTGCTGAGGTGAGTTGGGAGAACATGACTTTGTCCGTACCCGTGAAACGCTCCAGATGTTGCAGGGCAAGTTTGTAGTTCTTGGCATTCCTTTCCTGCCCGCGGTCAATCATCCTGTCGATATGCACCCTCGCATATTCGGAAAAACAGATGTCGTTGTCGCCATTTGTCAGAAACTCCACCACCTCCTTTGCCGTCCAATGCTCAATGTCCTTTTTGTTGAGCCGCTCCGTGTATTCCAAAATCTTCTGCGTACAATATTGCAGGACATAGGGGTCTTTTATCTCGTTACTCTTGGTGAGTTCCTTTTTCGTAACCATCTTGTCCGTCTTGATGAACGATGAATCGCGCCTATGAGTCACACGAATGTACACCGGGTAGAATCCGTCTGTCCGTGCCGTTCTTACTACTGCTTTCAATGTTGCCATATCATGTCATTTTTATAGTTAAACTTTCTGTTTTTCCTGTTCCGTGTACCAATGTGCCCAAGCTGTGTCCCAATAAAGTTCCGGCGGTTTCTTCGCAACTCGCTGGCTATGCAGGAGAAACGTTTGTACAACATTGGTACAACACTGTTGTCAAAACTGTCCAACTATTGTACAACATTTGCGTTCATTCTGCTCAAAAAGCGTGCAAAATGCACGCAAATTCCCTCAAAAGCAATAGGCGGCAAGCCTTTATAAACAAGTACTTGCCGCCTAACTACCTGATAATTAGCCTTTCTTTCGTCTGCTATTTATCGTTTTCTATTGCAGCCTGCGCCGCAGCCAATCTTGCGATAGGCACACGGAACGGAGAACAACTTACATAGTTCAATCCTACCTTATGACAGAATTTTACAGAAGAAGGTTCACCACCATGTTCACCACAGATGCCGCATTTCAGATTCGGGCGGATAGCACGACCTTTCTCGGTTGCCATACGGACTAACTGACCTACACCTTTTTGGTCGAGAACTTGGAAAGGATCCACTTTCAGAATTTTCTTTTCCAGATAAATAGGTAAGAAGGAGGCAATATCATCACGTGAATAGCCGAATGTCATCTGAGTTAAGTCGTTTGTTCCAAATGAGAAGAATTCAGCTTCAGAAGCGATGCGGTCGGCTGTTAAAGCAGCACGAGGAATTTCAATCATGGTACCCACTTTGAATTCGATGCTGTCGCCAACTTCCTCAAATAACTTGGTAGCTTCAGCGCGGATTACATTTTCTTGTTCTTTGAACTCATACAAGATACCTGTCAGCGGAACCATGATTTCAGGGTGAGTTTCTACGCCTTCTTTTTTCAGTTCAAGAGCAGCTCCCAAGATGGCACGTGTTTGCATTTGGGTAATTTCAGGATAGGTGTTACCCAGACGGCAGCCTCGGTGTCCCAGCATCGGGTTGTGTTCACATAGCGAGTCAACACGTTGCTGTATATATTGTAAACTTACTCCCATTGCTTGCGCCATTTCTTCTTGTCCCTTCAAATCGTGTGGAACGAATTCATGCAAAGGAGGATCCAAAAGGCGTACAGTTACCGGGCAACCTTCCATTGCTTTGAAAATGCCTTTAAAATCTGCTTGCTGGTAGGGGAGGATCTTTGTCAATGCTTTGCGGCGGCCTTCTGCATTTTCAGCTAAAATCATTTCACGCATGGCTTTAATTTTTTCGCCTTCAAAAAACATGTGTTCAGTACGGCAAAGACCAATACCTACAGCGCCAAAACTGCGTGCTACTGCGGCGTCGTGCGGAGTATCTGCATTGGTGCGTACTTGTAATTTGGTGTATTTATTTGCTAAATCCATTAATGCAGCAAAGTCACCGGAAAGTTCGGCTGCTTTTGTTTCTACTTTGCCGTTATAGATTTCACCCGTACTTCCGTTCAGAGAAATGAAATCGCCTTCTTTTAAAGTGATGCCATCAACTTCTACAGTACGCGCTTTATAGTCAATGTTTAAAGCTCCAGCTCCAGATACGCAGCATTTACCCATACCGCGAGCTACTACAGCAGCGTGAGAAGTCATACCACCGCGAGCTGTCAGAATACCTTCAGCCACAGCCATACCTGCTAAATCTTCCGGAGAAGTTTCGATACGAACCATCACCACGCGTTTGCCGGCTGCACGCCATTCTGCAGCATCATCTGCAAAGAATACAATTTGACCGCAAGCTGCTCCCGGTGATGCCGGAAGACCACGGCTTAGCACTTTTGCTTGTTTCAAGGCGGCCTTGTCGAATACCGGGTGTAAGAGTTCATCCAGTTTGTTCGGTTCACAGCGCATTAATGCTGTTTTTTCGTCAATCATACCCTGGCGCAGCAAGTCCATAGCAATTTTAACCATCGCTGCACCGGTACGTTTGCCGTTACGGGTTTGGAGGAACCAAAGTTTGCCTTCTTGTACGGTAAATTCCATGTCCTGCATGTCGCGATAGTGATTTTCCAATTTGGTTTGCAAAGCATCTAACTCCTTATAAATTTCAGGCATTGCTTCTTCCATTGAAGGGTATTTGCTTGCACGTTCTTCTTCGCTGATACCGGCTAATTCCGCCCAACGCTGTGAGCCAATTTTGGTAATTTGCTGAGGAGTACGGATACCTGCTACAACGTCTTCTCCCTGGGCATTAATCAGATATTCTCCGTTGAAAAGGTCTTCTCCGGTAGCAGCATCGCGGCTGAAGCATACACCTGTAGCTGAAGTGTCGCCCATATTACCGAATACCATGGCCTGTACGCTTACGGCAGTACCCCATTCGTCAGGTATTCCTTCCATTTTTCTATAAAGAATGGCGCGTTCATTCATCCATGAATTAAATACGGCACAGATTGCACCCCATAATTGTTCGTAAGCGCAAGTAGGGAAATCCTTGCCGGTTTGTTCTTTTACAGCAATTTTGAATCTTTTTACAAGTTCTTTCAAGTCCTCTACCTCAAGTTCGTTATCAAGACGCACACCTTTGGCTTCCTTTACTTCTTCAATAATAGCTTCAAACGGATCGATTTCTTCTTTGTTGGCAGGCTTCATACCTAATACCACGTCGCCATACATTTGAACGAAACGGCGGTATGAGTCCCATGCAAAACGGGCATTGCCGGTTTTACGGGTCATTCCTTCAACTACTTCATCGTTTAATCCTAAGTTTAAGATGGTATCCATCATACCCGGCATAGAAGCACGGGCACCTGAACGAACTGAAACTAACAAGGGGTTTTCTACATCGCCAAATTTGGAACGCATCAATGTTTCTACGTGTGCAATAGCTTTTTCAACTTCGTCTTTCAAGAGGGTTACAACCTGTTCTTGCCCCATTTCATAATATTCTGTACAGACTTCTGTGGTTATGGTAAACCCTGGAGGAACTGGAACTCCGATTAAGTTCATTTCTGCCAGATTGGCTCCTTTGCCTCCCAAGAGGTTTCTCATATCTGCTTTTCCTTCAGCTTGTCCATTGCCGAATGTATAGACTCTTTTCTTTTCCATATTTAAAATTGAAGATTTTAGGTTGTTTTTATGTTTTTCATTTGTTTTCCATGTATTGAATACGCCGCAAAACTAACTATATTCTTTGAATCTCCAAGAGAAAAGAGAAGAAAAAAGGTATGTTTTGTAATATGGACTTTGCAAAATGAAGTTCTTTGCATTTCATGGCTTATTGTCAGAAAAAATGTTTAAATTTGCTCCCAAATTGGTTTTATAGAAAAAAGACGTGGCAAGAAAGAAAAAAGAACTTCCTTTACTGGAGAAAGTGACAATAACAGATGTCGCAGCAGAGGGTAAAGCTTTGGCTAAAGTGAATGACCTGGTAATATTTGTTCCTTATGTTGTACCGGGTGATGTAGTTGATCTGCAAATCAAGCGTAAAAAAAATCATTATGCAGAAGCTGTAGCGGTGAAAATTCACGAGAAATCTCCGCTTAGAGCGCAGCCTTTCTGTCAGCATTACGGGGTTTGCGGAGGGTGTAAATGGCAATGCCTTGCTTATGAGGAACAAATTCGTTATAAGCAAAAACAGGTTTATGATAACCTTACACGTATCGGAAAGGTGGAATTACCTGAGTTTATGCCTATTCTTGGCTCGGAAAAAACAAAGTTTTATCGGAATAAACTTGAATTTACATTTTCAAACAAACGCTGGCTAACGGAAGAAGAAGTGCGTGAGGATGTGAAATATGATCAGATGAATGCGGTAGGTTTCCATATTCCTGGAGCATTTGATAAGGTACTGGCTATTGAAAAATGCTGGTTGCAGGATGATATTTCAAATCAGATACGTAATGCTATACGCGACTACGCCTATGAGCATGATTATGCCTTTTTTAATTTGCGTACTCAGGAAGGTATGCTTCGTAATATCATGATACGAACTTCTTCTACTGGAGAACTGATGGTTCTTTTGCAATGTAAAATAGTAGAAGAGCGTGAATTGGTTAAGATGAAAGAACTTCTTCAGTATGTAGCTGATAAATTTCCTCAAATCACTTCCTTGTTATATGTCATTAATAATAAATGTAATGACACAATTGGAGACTTGGATGTGGAAGTGTTTAAGGGGAATGACCATATCTTTGAAGAAATGGAAGGGTTGCGTTTTAAAATCGGACCAAAATCATTTTATCAGACAAACTCAGAACAGGCCTATAATTTATATAAGGTAGCACGTGATTTTGCTGGTTTAACAGGTGAAGAACTTGTGTATGATTTATATACAGGAACAGGAACAATCGCTAATTTTGTATCTCGTCAGGCTAAGAAGGTTATTGGAATTGAGTATGTGCCCGAGGCGATTGAAGATGCGAAGGTAAACTCAGAAATCAATGGCATTACGAATACGTTGTTTTATGCGGGTGACATGAAGGATATCCTGACTCAGGATTTTATTAATGAGCATGGACGTCCGGATGTAATTATTACCGATCCTCCTCGTGCGGGAATGCATAACGATGTGATTGATGTGATTTTGTTTGCAGAGCCGAAACGTATAGTTTATGTAAGCTGTAATCCTGCCACTCAAGCAAGAGATCTTCAGTTGCTCGATGCGAAATATAAAGTCGTGGCTGTTCGTCCGGTTGATATGTTCCCTCATACGCATCATGTAGAAAATGTTATATTGTTAGAAAAACGATAAGTAAATGTCAAGGTTAGAACAAAATAAAGGCGGCCGTCCGAGAGCGCGTGCGGCTGCAAAATATACTATATATAATGTTACAGAACCGGGTGAGTTGATGGAATTCCTGATGAAGAAGATGGCAGGAATCAGTCGTACTCGGGTGAAAGCGTTGCTGAGTAACCGTGTGGTCTTGGTGGATAATAACATCCAGACGCAATATAATTATCCGTTGAAACCCGGAATGAAGGTGCAAATCAGCAAGGAGAAGCATAAACATGAGTTTCGCCATCCCTTGCTTAAGATTTTGTATGAGGATGCGTATTTGATTGTTGTTGAGAAGAAAGAAGGACTTTTGTCTGTTGCAACCGAACGTCAGAAAGAGCGTACGGCTCAACATATATTAAATGAGTATGTAAAGCGTCAACACCGTAATAACCGGGTCTTTGTGGTTCATCGTCTGGATCGTGAGACTTCCGGAGTAATGATGTATGCTAAGGATGAGAAGACGCAGCATACGTTACGTGATAATTGGCATGATATTGTTCGTGACCGCCGTTATGTTGCTTTGGTAATGGGAGAGATGGAAAAAGATCAGGGTGTTGTACAGACTTGGCTTACTGACCGTCAGCTTTATGTAAGTTCTTCTAATTATGATGACGGAGGAAAGCTTTCGATAACTCATTATCGTACGATTAAGCGTGCCAATGGATTTTCGATGGTAGAACTTCAGTTGGAGACTGGTCGTAAGAATCAGATTCGTGTACATATGCAGACGTTGGGACATCCGGTTGTGGGCGATTCGCGTTATGGATGTGAAATTGACCCGTTAGGCCGTTTGGCTCTTCATGCATTCAAATTGTGTTTTTACCATCCTGTGACGGGTGAACTGATGGATTTTGAAATTCCTTATCCCACTCCGTTCAGGGCTTTAATGCAACGAGGAAAATAAGATGATAAAAAATATCATATTTGATTTCGGTGGAGTGATAGCAGCAATCAACCGTGATAAGGCTGTTGAGACCTTCGTCCGTTTGGGGCTGGCTGATGCAGACTTACGCTTGGATAAATATCATCAGACCGGAATTTTCCAGGAATTGGAAGAAGGGCATATCTCGGCAGAACTCTTTCAGGAGAAGTTGGGAGGACTTTGCGGGCGCAAGTTGGGATGGGAGGAGACTCAGCGTGCGTGGATGGGTTTCTTTTCTTCCGTGAATGAGGATTTATTAAAGTACATAGAAGAGTTGCGTTCTTCTTATAAGTTATATGTATTGAGTAATACAAATCCTTATGTAATGGGATGGGCATGTAGTAAGGATTTCTCGTTGACGGGAAATCCATTGTCTCATTATTTTGAAACTGTCTCTTATACACATCTGACGCTGCCGACGAACTCTAGGGTGTAGA
>ERZ1027046.149-NODE-149-length-32332-cov-8.205038_pt1 | contig 32332 bp, 36 predicted proteins | sample MGYA00519431_ERZ1027046 | MGnify/ENA primary metagenome ERZ1027046 (study PRJEB26926, sample SAMN06164587) | human gut metagenome | biome: ENVO:00009003; feature: ENVO:2100002; material: ENVO:00002003 | host: Homo sapiens | place: USA | collected 2012 ...
ACGAGATTAGCGAGTGTCTCGTGGGCTCGGAGATGTGTATAAGAGACAGGCCCCCCGCCGGCGGGCGCGGTGCGGGTTCCGAAGCCCCAAAATATTTCTAGGTGCAAAATTTTTTGAAGGGCTTCCGCGTTTTGACACCCGAAAAAGGGGGTACGGGTCAAAAAATGTAAGTCCGGGGCGAACATGGCGGTAACGTCACCGGGATGGTGTCCGCTTACAATTTGTAAGTAACTCACGTTTTGCCGGTGCCAACAAATCATTCCGGTGCGATCTTGTTGAGGTCAACAAAATCGGGATAGACCATCTTGCCGGGGCCGGCAAAATGGTGGCTATGTCATAAAGTGTTTACATTTGAAAGCCCCAACCGGCAAAAGATAAGACGTTATAAGACGGTTTTGGTGCTATACTTAGTACAGTGGAATTATGGAGAGAGGCCCCACGGCGGCGAACCGAGGGGCCTTTTTCATACACTGTTGCTTACAAGTTGTAAGCGACCCGAAGAAATGCCGCAGGACCGGCGGCGAAACTGAATGCTCTGCCTGGATGATTTGCCAGACGGGGCATTTTTTATTGGAGGAAAACCAAATGGCAAGGCGAAGCGATGAGCGCGATGCCGCCCGCGCTGAGTACATTGCCCGGATGGAGAAAGACGGAGAAGCGAATCTTCGGCAGCTGGCGGACGATCTCCATCTTAAATATGATACGGTCCGCCGCTGGAAGGCAAAGGACGGGTGGGACCCGCCCGCACCCCGGAAGCCCGGCGGACAGCCGGGAAACAAAAACGCCGTGGGCAACCCCGGCGGCGGGGCACCTGTCGGGAATGAGAATGCAATGAAGGATGGAGCCTATGCGACCATCTTCTTTGACAAGCTCACCCCGGAAGAAAAACAGATCGTAGAGAATGCGCACCGGAACAGCACCGAGCTGACTTCCCACGAAATCGGTGTACTGCTGCTCCGGGAAAAGTACATTCTGGACAAGATCAAAGAGTATCAGGCTTTACCACCTGACCAGATGATTACATCCAGCGTCATGGATATGCGAGTACCCGGCGGACGTGGCAAGCGGAAGCGGGACGGCGCAAACCAGCAGATCGGTATGTATCAGAAGGAGACCCCAGCACAGCGTATCTTGCAGCTGCAGGAAGCCTTGAACAAGATTCATGGCCGCATCCTGTCTGCGGCGGCCCAGATGCAGAAAAACGAAATGGACAAGCTGCACCTGGAAACCGAACAGCAGCGGCTTGAACTGCTGCGCATCCGGGCGACCGGCGAGATCGGAGAACCGGGGGACGGTGACAAAGATGCTGTACACGAGTAAGGCCGTTGGCGAATGGCTGGGCATCACTGACCGTCAGGTGCGGAACCTGCGGGATCAGGGCGTGCTGTCCGAAGTCCGGCCCGGTGTCTTTGACATGAAGGTCTGCGTCCGTCAATACCTGAACTTCAAGATCGGCAACAAAGACGATCAAGCCCGTCTTGTTGCTGCCCGTGCCGAGCGGGAGGAAACCCGCGGCAAGATCGAGAAAATGCGGATGGAGGAAGCCCAAGGCGACCTGCACCGCACCGAGGACGTGGAACGCGCCCTGAAAACCATCTTTGCAAATTTCAAGAACAGGCTGGAAACCATCCCGACTAAGTACGCAAGTACCATGGCCCAGCTGACCGACCCGGCGGAAGCCCACGACATTCTGCAAAAAGCAGTGCAGGAAGCACTTGTGGAATTGAGTGACCCCGAAATTGCGCTGGCAGCACCAGCGGGGGAGGAACCCGAAGATGAGCAGGAAGAATAAATGCCGGGGCTGTGTCTGGGGCAACCGGCTGAATGAGATCCAGCAGTTCTGCCCGTTCGGCAGCTGTGTCATGAAAGGCGGCGGCAACAATGGCAATGATCCACCTAGAACCGCAGACTGCACAGATGTTCAGCCGGGCACTGGGTGCGCTGAAGCCGCCCCCGAACCTGACCCTTAGTCAGTGGGCAGATAACTACCGCCGCTTGTCGGCGGAAGCATCCGCAGCACAAGGCCGTTGGAATACGGACAACGCACCTTTCCAGCGGGAGATCATGGATGCCATCGGGGATGTCCATATCCGCAAGGTGGTAGCCATGATGTGCGCCCAGTCCGGCAAGACCGACGGCCTGATCCTGAATACCATCGGGTACTACATGAGCTACTACCCGGCCCCTATCATGATCGTGCAGCCTACGGTGAACCTGGGCGAGAGCTTCAGCAAAGACCGTCTGGCTACCATGATCCGGGACACTCCGGTGCTTCGGGGCCTTGTGGATAACAAGAGCCGCTACTCCGGCAACACGATCATGAAAAAGAACTTCGCCGGTGGTCAACTGACCATCGTTGGCGCAAACGCCCCGACCGATCTGCGCGGCCGCCCCATCAAGGTGCTGCTGGCGGACGAGGTGGACGCTTACAAAGCCAGCGCCGGCAAAGAAGGCGACCCGGTCATGCTGGCCGAGCAGCGTCAAACGACCTACTGGGATTACAAGACGGTGCTGGTATCGACCCCCACCGACAAAAACAACAGCCGCATTTTGGACGAGTTCAACGCATCCACCCAAGAGGAATGGACGGTGCCTTGCCCGAACTGCGGCTTTTATCAGCCCTTTGTTTGGGACAACATGGTGTTCGACAAGGAAAAGTGGCCGGAAGGCGGCGTGCAATACCGCTGTGCCGAGTGTGGCTGCCTTGACAACGAATACCGCTGGAAGAAAAACAGCCTGCAAGGAAAGTGGCACGCGGAACACCCGGAACGGTCTGTGCGGGGCTTCCACATGAACAAGATCGGCTCCACCCTCTGCGGGTGGGACAAGATCGTGGAGGACTTCATTGCTGCTGACTTGGATGCACAGCGCGGAGACTACGAGAAGATGCAGGTCTTTGTGAACACTGACCTAGGCTTACCGTGGGAAGAACCGGGCGAAGCGGTGGAGGCAAACAACCTGCTGGACCGCCGCGAGTTCTACGAGGCCGAAGTCCCGGACGGCGTGGTGTATTTGACAGCCGGTGTCGATACGCAGGACAACCGCTTCGAGGCCGAAGTGGTTGGCTGGGGTATCGGCAGAGAAAGCTGGGGCATCCGGTACCAGCGCATCTACGGCGATCTGAAACGCGGTCAGGTGTGGGCGGATCTGGACGAGTTCCTTTCCCGCACATGGAAAAAGAAAGATGGCACGGAACTGTCCCTGCGGTCTGTCTGCATGGACAGCGGCGGACATTTTCCGGATCAGGTCATCCGGTTTTGCAAAGAACGGGAGGAACGGCATATCTGGGCCATCAAAGGCCGCGGCGGCATGGACGTACCCTACCTGCGCAACCCCACTCAGAACAACCGCGTCAAGGGCGAACTGTTCACCTTGGGCGTTGACACCGGCAAGAACCACGTCCTTGCCCGGCTGAAAGTGCTTATCAAAGGCCCAAACTACTGCCACTTCCCGGCGGCAGAAGATGCCGGGTATGACGAAAATTATTTCAAGATGCTTACTGCGGAACACAAGGTCACACGCTGGAAGTCTGGCCGCAAAGTGGAACGGTGGGAGCTGAAGGATCCGGCGCAGAAACGTAACGAAGCATTTGACGTGCGGAACTACGCGACGGCTGCGCTGGAAATCAGCAACCCGCCCGGTCTGGAAATCCCCGGTGAGGATGCACAGCGTCCTGCACAACAGCGCCAGTACCGCAGAAGGAGATCGGGAGGTATCTAACCAATGCCTGTTATTTCAAAAGAGATCGCCCAGCGGCACCTTGATATGTGGCTGGAAGCTGAGGCTGCCGTATCGACCGGGCAGAGCTACCAGATCGAGCAGATGGTCTTGACCCGCGCCAGCCTGAAACAGATCCGGGAAAGCATTGCTTTCTGGGAAAAGAAAGTGGCTGAAGCGGAAGCGGAGGAAAGGGGCCGGGGCAGAAACCGGATCTACCACTTCTCTCCGCATGACGTGTAAGGAAGGTGGAGCACATGGCGAATTTCCTTGATAAGGCCATTGCGGCAATCTCCCCCGAAAAGGGGTATCGCCGCGCTGTGGCCCGCACGGCGCTGTCTGTCATAAACAACGGTACCGGCTACGGAAACTATGGAGCTTCCCACACATCCCGCTCTATGCGGAGCTGGCACGTTGGCGGCGGCAGTGCAAAAGAGGACATCGAGGACAATCTGGAAACACTGCGCAAGCGGAGCCGGGATGCTTACATGGGTATCCCACTGGCAGCCGGCGCAATCAAGACCCTGCGCACTAATGTGGTGGGGAGCGGCCTTGTGCCGACACCCCAGGTCGATGCGGACTATCTGCACCTGACCGAGGAACAGGCTGACCATTTGCAGGCGGAAATTTCCCGCGAGTTCAGCTTGTGGGCGGATAGTGCGGCCTGCGATGCAAGCGGCATGGATAACTTCTGGCGGCTGCAAACACTGGCATTCACCAGCTTCCTGATGAACGGTGACGTATTTGCAGCAGTGCAGTTCAAAGAACGTGGGAACTGGCCGTATGCCTTGCAGCTCCGGTTGATCGAGGCTGACCAGGTGTGCAGTCCTGACCGCACAGACAGAATGAATCCCTGCAAGGTGGACGGTATCAATGTGCACCAGATCGTTCAGGGCGTGGAAACGGACAAAGACGGCGCAGTCATTGCCTACTGGGTAGCCAGCAGGCACCCGCTGGCCTATGATAATCCGCTGCCCCTGACATGGACGCGGGTAGAAGCCCGCGACAAAGAAACGGGAGAACCGAACATCCTGTGTGTCACCCAGAGGGAACGTGCCGGGCAGCGGCGCGGCGTTCCCCTGCTGGCACCGGTACTGCCCACGATGAAGCAGATGGGCAGATATACGGATGCAGAGTTGGCCGCGGCCATCGTGGCATCATCTATCACGCTGTTTATCAAGCATGATAACCCGGTCAGCGGAGCACCGTTTGGTGAGGATCCGTCCGACAAGGCAGAGGACCCGAACACCCCGCCCGATGAGCTGGCGATCAACCTTGCACCGTCTGCGGTGTTTGATCTTGCACCCGGTGAAACGCCGGATACGTTTGACCCGAAACACCCGACTACGACATATGACGGCTTCATGTCGGCCATGTCCAACCAGGTGGCAACGGGTATCGAAGTCCCCAGCGAGGTGCTTTATAAGAAATTCAGCTCCAACTACTCCGCAAGCCGCGGTTCTCTGAACGAGTTTTGGAGAACGTGTGACGTGATGCGGGACAGCTTTGCGGCGGACTTCTGCCAGCCGACCTACGAAAAGTGGTTTGCCGAAGCGGTAGCCCGTGGACGTATCAATGCGCCGGGGTTCTTCGATGATCCGGCGGTTGCAAAAGCCTATATGGCCTGCAACTGGAATGGCCCGGCACGCACCAATCTGGATGCGAAGAAAGAAATCGAGGCGGCTATCCTGCGTATGGAGCAGGGCATTTCCACTGCCGAGCAGGAAACGGCGCAGATGACCGGCGGAAGCTGGCGGGCCAATATGCGGCAACGCAAAAGTGAAATGGAGAAAATGAAGGAGGTAGGCTGCAATGGGCAAAGCCAATTCCCAGACGAACCCCAAGTCAACGAATAATAAGTTCTGGCAGTTCCGCAATCTGGCCGACGATGACCAGAAAGCGGAACTGCTGCTTTATGGCGACATTTCTGAGCGCAGCTGGTGGGAGGATGCAGCAACTCCGAAACGGTTTGCGGATGACCTCGCCGCCCTGGGCGATGTGAAAGAAATTACCGTATACATCAACTCCGGTGGCGGTGATGTGTTCGCGGCGCAGGCCATTGGCAATATGCTGGAACGCAATGCCGCTACCGTGACCGCCCACATTGACGGGCTGTGTGCAAGTGCAGCCACCATCGTTGCCTGCCATGCGGACAAAGTTGTGGCAGCGGCAGACGGCAGCTACATGGTTCATCCGGTCAGCATGGGCGTTTGCGACTACCTGACCGCAGAGGACATGAAGAACTGTCTGAAAGCACTTGAAACCATCCGCAGCAGCATCATTGCTCTGTACGCCAAGAAGTCCGGTAAAACTGAGGATGAATGCGCCAAGTGGATGGATGAAACAAACTGGTGGACGGCAACGGAAGCCAAAGAAAAAGGCTTCGTGGACGAGGTGGATGACGATGCAGAAGATTCCGTTGTGGAAAATCGCAATGGTGTTCTGTTCGTCAACAGTATCAGCATGAACACCCCGTTCAACGAAGCGCCCAATTTTGTCAGAAGTCGGGTCACGGAAAAAACTGTGAACCGGCCTGAAAATATGAACCCGGCGGAAAAGCCGGAACGCAATGACCATGGGGAGGTAAAAGACATGGACATCAAGACCACGGATGATCTCCGCAAGGCGTACCCGGATCTGGTAGCCAACATCGAGAACGAGGCTACCACTGCCGAGCGTACCCGCATTCAGGAGATCGAGAATGCAACTCTGCCCGGTGCAGAGGATCAGGCCAACGAGGCGAAGTTTACGAAGCCCGTTGATTCTGCGTCCTTTGCAAAGGCTGTCATTGCCAGCATGAAGGCAAAACAGCAGGAGCAGAGCAAGAAATACCTGAAGAATGCAAAGGAGGCTGCGGAGAACTCCAACGCCAACAGCATCGACAACACGCCGCCCGCAAACCATGAAGCCGAGGATGAGGAAAGCAAGGCATTCATGAATGCAATCCGCAAGGCTAACGGCGTGAAGTAAGGAGGACGGAACTATGAGCATGGATCTTGCAAGAAAAGATTTCAGCACGGCCCCGGAATATTTCATTGCCGGAACCGACATCGGCATCGCAAAGGCCACCAAGACGGCCAGCGCAGCGGTTGAAGCACACGCCCCTGTTCTGATTGAGGGCGGAAAGGTGAAGCCGGTTGCAGCCGCAGCCGGTGCGGGCCAGGCGGTTCTTACTGGTCTGTATGGCATCACTGCCGACAGCGCAGATGCAGACAAGGAAGTACCGATTTACCTGACCGGTGAATTTTTCGCTGCCGGCCTTGTGCTGCCGAAGAACGTGAGCGTGGATGACGTTGAAGTTCCTCTGCGCAACCTGGGCATTTTCCTGAAGTAAGGAGGACAATATTTATGGCTAATGAAGTAAGCATTTATGAGCCTCGGCACCTGATCGAGGTTGTTCGTACTACCCCGCCGATCCGCACTTTCCTGCGTGACCGCTTCTTCTCCAACGTGAAAACCTTTCCGACCCGCCGCGTTGACATTGATATTGTCAAGGGCAACCGTAAGATGGCTGCATTCATCCATCCGCTGGCTGGCGGCGAGATCGTGCAGAGTGAGGGCTATGAAACCAAATCTTATGCACCGCCCCTCATCAACCCGGCAACCATCAGCACGGCGGACCAGTACATGGAACGCCTGCCCGGTGAGGATCTGTTCTCTGGCCGAACCCCGGCAGACCGTGCAGCGGAAAAGCTGATCGAGGAATACAACCAGCTGAACGACATGACCACCCGCCGCGAAGAATGGATGGCCGCCCAGGTGCTTACTACCGGCAAGCTGAAGGTCAAGGGCAAGGGCGTGGATGAGGTCATCGACTTCGGCTTTGACAACAAGATCACTCTGGAAGGCACGAAGCAGTGGGGCAAGTCCGCTGCCGACCCCTGGGGCAATCTGCGTGACTGGAAACAGCAGGTGAGCCGCAACGGCTTCGCAAACGCAGATATGGTCGTCATGGGCAAGGTCGCAGCTGACAACTTCATGGCGGACGGCAAGATTCTGGAACTGATGGACAAGCGCCGTTTTGACGTCGGTTCCATGGCACCCAAGGAGCTGGAAGGCGGACTGACCTATTACGGCCACCTGAACCTGCCCGGTGTGGACATCTACGGCTACGACGAGGTTTATCTGGATGATGCGACCGGCGAGACCAAGCCGCTGATCCCCGACAACATGGTGCTGATGATCCCCAGCAACGCAAACTTCATGCGTGCTTATGGCCTGTGCAACTATTTGGACGACGGTGGCAACTGGCACAGCTTTGAGGGCGACCGTCTGCTGCGCACCTATGTGGAGCATCGTCCTGACCGCCGCTTCATCGAGCTTCAGAGCCACCCGCTGCTGATTCCCGACAAGGTGGATTCCTGGCTGGTGGCTGAGGTTTGCTGATATGTTGGACGTTGACCAGAACTACGGTGAACCGGACACCCCGAAGCCGCTCCCTACGTTCAAAGACTATGTGGCGCAGGATGTGGAAACGGTGTTTTTCAACCTGAACGAGTTCGCAGAAGAACGCTACATAGATGATAAACAGATGCTTTGCATTACCCAGCACCCCGGCGTGAATGAACGTGCGGCGCACTGGGAGGGCGGAGCAAAACAGTCCTTTGACCAGGGAATGTACAAGGCTGATCTGCTGCTGTTTGTGAAACAGAAGGACTACGGCCCGATGCCGAAGAACGGTAAGCAAATCATGCTGGATAAGAAACGGGACTACAAAATCAAGTCCTGCTCTTTGAAGGCGGGAGTTTACCGGATGGAACTGGAAAGGGTGAGGTAAGGTGGCATACTTCCATACCAACTACGACGCTTCCACCATGACGGTCTCCGTTAATGACGAAGAAGTGTCCCGCGCCCTTGGCGTGCTGGCAAACAAAACCCCAGCGGCGCTGAAGGTGGCGGTCAACACCACGGCCAGACAAACGCGAAAGCTGATGCTGACCGAGGTAAAGAATCGCTATGACCTCAATGCGGCTGGTAGGCGTATGATCGAAGATCTGCGCCAGCGGCAGAGAGCAACCAATCACCACCCGACGGCCATCCTCGCCATCATGAAGAACGACCCCGGCGCATTTCGGGCAGATCTGGGCTATTTCAGAACCAGCCCCACAAAGCCCTTCATGGGTCCGTCTGTCCGAAATGCGCCGCCTGTTTTTCAGGCACACGTTCTGAAAGGAAACCCGATGATCGGTCTGAGCGGAACCAGTGAAAAGAGCAAGGGCTTCCTGGTTCAGTTCAAGTCGAAGCACATCGGCATGGTACAGCGCCAGTTGGGCGTGCCTGCTGACAAAGACTACACCGAGAGCGGAAAAGAACGCTGGAAGCCGAACGAAAAGCTGGTCACGATGTCCAGCCCTTCCGGCTCTGCGATGCACCGCACTGTGTGGGAAATGCAGGAAACGACCGTGGAGCAGATGCTTCAGGACAACACCGAACGGCGCATCCGGCAGCTGATCGCCAATGCAAAGCGAAAGGGCGTGATCTGATATGGCCGAGAAAATCACCGGCTATACCAGCGAAATGTGCCAGCAAGCCATGATGGACGAGCTGGAAGAACTGTTCCGGGGCATGATGTTCACCGGGCAGGAAGGGGAAAAGCCCCTCAAGATCTATAAGCAGTTTTTGCCTACCCAGACGGACAACGATGATGACATTGACACAAACGATGCCATGTACCCCTGCATCATCGTAATCGAATCGAGCGGCGAGGTCGATAATGACCATGATCCGCAGCTGGTTCTCATGCAGCTGGTTATTTGCAGCTATGACCGTGGGATTGATCGGCAGGGGTATGTGGAAACCGTGAACATCAAGGAAGCGATTATGCAGCACTTCAAGCGTAAGCCAGTTTTCGGTGGAGCGTTTGAGGTGGGCTATCCCAGAAAGTGGGAGCTTTCAGACGATGACATGGATCACTACTACTGGGGAATTGTGAACCTGATTTGCAAGACCCCGAACGCACTGAAAAATGAAGAAGTGGAGGCGTTGATTTAATATGGGCACTGAGAAAAAAGCAGCGGTAGAAGTTCAGGAAACTCAGACTGAACAGACCGAAGTGCAGGTGCAGGCCCCTGTGGCATACTGCGGACCGACTATCAAGGGCATCGCACCGCAGTACACGGTTTTCGTGGACGGCCTGCCCGACAAGCTGAAAGAAAAAGTGGAACAGGTGCCGCTCCTGAAAGCACTGATTGTTCCGCTGGACAAGCTCGCTGAAATGCGGGTGAAACTGGAACAGGACGGCACCAGAGAAAATATTCTCTGCAACAAGGCTGCTGCCCTGATGAAGTAAGGAGGATATGACAGATGGCTATTTCGCATGGCTTTAATAAGACCGAAGCGGCGACCAGCGTCACCGCTCCGGTAACGGTCAACTCCGGCCTGCAGATCGTTGTGGGCACGGCTCCCGTTAATATGCTGGATGACCCGGAAGCAGCGGTGAACACGCCGTTGCTGGTGAACACCTTCAAAGAGGCTGCCTCCGCAGTGGGCTATTCCAGCGATTTTGCAAAGTATACCCTGTGCGAGGCTGTGAGCGCCAGCTTCCAGGTGATGGGCATTTCCCCCATCGTCGTGGTCAACGTCCTGGATCCTGCAAATGCAAAGCATATCACCGAACTGTCCAACAAGACCGTGCAGGTGAATGATGGCATCGCGGAGATCGACGAGACCGGCATCCTGCTGAAAAAGCTGGTGGTGAAGAAGGAACAGACCGTGCTCACGGCGGACGAGGACTATACTGCCAGCTTCAATGATGATGGTACTGTGAGCATCGCCCTGGTCAACGGCGGCAAAGGCGACGGGGCAACGGCCCTGACTGTTTCCGGCTCCATTCTGGATCCGACCAAGATTACCGCTGCTGACATCGTGGGCGGCGTGAATGCGGCCACCGGTGCAGAAACCGGTCTGGAAGTGGTAAGGCAGGTGTTCCCCAAGCTGGGCATGGTCCCCGGCATTCTGCTGGCACCCCGCTTCTCCAAGGATCCTATGGTGTGTGCCGCACTTCAGGCCAAGTGCCGCAAGATCAACGGCGTTTTCGATGCTGTGTGCTTCGTTGACATCGACAGTTCTGCTTCCGGTGCACGCAAGTACACCGATGTGGCAAACCAGAAGGTCAAGCAGGGCGCAACTTCTCGTGAAGCATATGCCCTGTGGCTGTACGGCAAGATCGGCAGCACCATCTACAGCGGTAGCTCTCTGGCCGCTGCTGCGGCAGTCTACAACGACAGCCTGTACAACGATACGCCCAATGCCAGCCCGTCCAATGTCAGCGTACCCATTTCCTCCGCCTGCCTGGAAGATGGCACCGAAGTCCTGATGGATCAGGAGCAGGGCAATGTGCTGAATGAGCAGGGCGTGGCGACCTTCATCCGCTCCGGCGACTTTGTTGTGTGGGGCAATGAGACCTGCTGCTACCCGAAAAACACTGACCCGAAGGACGCTTTCCTTTGCGTCTGCCGCTTCTTCAACCACTCCTGGACCAGCTTTGTTCTGGATAACATGAGCAAGCTGGACAAGCCGATGAACAAGAAGCGCCTTCAGTCCATCATCGACAGCGAGAACATGAAGGGCAGTGTTTATGTCTCTACCGAGGTATGCGCCAGCTACAGCATGAAGGCAGACCCTGACCGCAACACGACCGCTGAACTGGTTGCAGGCCACTACTCCTTCTATCAGTTCTGCACGCCGTTCCCGCCTTTTAAGCAGATCAATAACACCATGGAGTATGAGGCCGGCGCACTGACCTCGGCTCTGTCTCTGTAAGCAGGAGGAATGACATATGGCTCTGAATATTTCCAGCGACCTGGTTCCCCAGGTCATCAATGACTACAATGCGTATACGGAAGATGACCTGCTGATTGGTCTGGCAGATGAAGTCACCCTGCCCAAGATCAAGAACAAGACCACCTCCGTGTCCGGCATGGGCATTGCAGGCGAAGTCGATTCTCCCGTGCCCGGTCAGTTTGAATCCATGGAGGCAACTCTGAACTGGAACACCATGTACAGCTTCGCCACCAAGATGATGAACCCCAACAAGAACATCCAGATCACTCTGCGTGCTGCCATGCAGAACGACAACAAGAACGGCGGCTATACCTACAAGGGTCTGCGCGTTGTTCTGGGTGGTCGCCCCAAGGAGCTGGACCCCGGCAAGCTGAAGCGTGCTGACACCATGGGCAGCACCACCACGCTGGAAGTTACCCGTTACCTGATGGAGGTTGACGGCACTACCGTTATCGACATCGACAAGTTTGCAGGCCGCTACTATGTTGATGGCGAGGATATGCGTGCCGAGATCAACGCCCTTATCTAAACCCGATACATGAAGAAGTCAGCCGTCCCGGCGTGGGGCGGCTGATTGTCTTTTGGAAAGGAAACAGCAATGGACAATATCGTGAAGTTCGACAAGCCCTATAAGTTTGAGGGCAAGGAGTATGACAGTCTGGATCTGTCTGGCATGGAGAAGATGACCGTGCAGGACTTGATCGACATCCAGAAAAACATCGGCAACGAGATGGCAGCCATGTCCGTGATGGAAATGACCACTTCCTTTGCACAGGAAATGGCCGTTAAGGCAACCGGCAAGCCTGTGGAGTTCTTTAAGCTCATGCCTCGCGGCAAGATCAAGAAAGTGCAGGCGGCGGTTATCAAGGGCATGGATAACAGCGAGAACGCCGATGAAGTGAAAAAGCAGCTGGAATCTCACACCCTGAAGTTTGCAGCGCCCTACACCTACGAGGGCAGCGAAAAGGCGGAACTGAAGGGCAAGACCTTTGACGGCATCGACCTGTCCGGCGTGGGCGAACTGAACACTATGAGCGAATCCATGGCAGAAAACCGTATGGCTGCGGGCGGATTTGCACCGGTGAATACGCATCGCAACTACCTGTACTGCTGCATCATCGCCAGCATGGGCACCGGCTACCCGGTGGACTTCTTTGCCGGTCTGCCGCTGTGCGAGGCGGTCAAGCTGCGCGATGCCGTAAACTCTGATTTTTTCGAGTAAAAGGCGGGGCAAAAGGACTTCGGAAAGCAGCTATCCAGCTATCCATTGCCACGCATTCCAACATGACGGATCTGCTGCACCTGCCCCGGCGGGAGCTGGTGGATCTGTGTAACGAGGTGGCAGACGTATGGCGGGAAATGGAGCACTAGACCTCAGCATCCGCATCATGGGCAAGGTGGACCCATCCCTTGTAACTGCAATAAAGCAGACGAAGGGGCTGACCGGTGATCTGGCGAGCGCACTGACGGGAACAAAGTCGCTGGGCAGCACGGTAGCAAACACTCTGGGCGTAATCGGAAAGACTGGGCTTGGAATCATGGCGACGCTGACAACTGCGTCCGCTGTCATGATTAAAAAGACAACCTCCATGGCAGAGGAATACCAAGCCCAGGCGGCAGATGCGGTCAAATATGTTGGCGGCATCATGAACGATGACGGCAGCATTGACCCGGAAAAGCGTGCCACCATGGAGGACGCAATCCTCAAGATGACCACGCAGGTCCCAATCAAACGGGACGAGATGGCGCAGATCGCCGCATCGCTGGGACAGTCCGGTAAGAGCTATGAGCAAATCTTTCTGGATAACCAGCAGACCGGCGAAAAAAGCTACCTGTACGATACGGCCCGGCTGGCTGCTGCGTGGGATATTGATGCGAAGTCTGCGGCCGATTATATGGCAAAGTGGGAAACCGCTTTTGGTAAGACCCATAACCAGATTATCGACATTGCAGATTCCATCAACTACCTGGGCGGACACATGGCTACCACGGCGGCGGAAATCGCAAGCGTGGTGAATACGTCCGGCGGTGTTGGCCAGACAGCTGGCGTTGACCTGCACACGACCTCTGCGCTGGCAGCCACCATGCTGGCTATGGGCGTTAATGAGGGAAAGGCCGGAACAAGTCTGAACCGTGTGTTTACAAACATCACCCTGGGCAACAGTGCGACGGATGCGCAGGTGGGCGCATGGAACAGACTCGGCTTTGATCCTGTGCAGATTGCAAAGGATATGCAGTCCACCGGGCCGAACGGAGAAGATGGTGCAGCAAGCACTCTGTACAAAGTCTTTGAGGCAATCTCGAAACAGGACAAGTACCAGCAGACTGCGACCATCAAAACGCTGTTTGGACAGTGGGCCATTGAGGGCGTTTCAAAAATTGTGGGCAACTTGCCTGCGTTCCAGAATGCTTTGCTTATGGCTGGTGATACCAGCGCATACAGCGGCAGCATGGAGAAAGAATTGCTTGTTCGTCTGGACACCAGCGAAGCGGTAAGCCAGATGGCAAGTAATGCGACAGACCGCCTGCTTATCAAGGCGGGCAATCAGTTCCTTCCGGCAAAGAAAGAACTGACATCCATGTGGATCGACATAGCAAACGGTATCACCGAGAGCTTGCCAGATCTGTCCAACATCGTCAATGGCATTCTGCCGATGTTGCACTCCGCGCTGCTTGGAATTGGCAATGAGGCGCAGGCGGCATTGCCGTGGATCCAGAAGGGCATCGACTACACTGCAGAGCATGGGCCGGAAGTGGCAGGGGCCATTGCTGCCATAGTCGCGGCGTTCGGAGCTATGAGCTTTGCACCGACGGCTTATAGCACAGGATCCTCGCTGCTGAACACCATCGGGAACATTGCAATCGGCGGAAAACCGAGCGGTGCCCCAGGCGGAACATTCGGAGGCATCACTGTCCGAAATCTGATGGGCGCACTGACACCCACAAGCCTGATCCAACGGGCAGTTGGTGGCGCATCCTTTGTAAAATCGAATGCCGGAATGTTTGCTGAAAATGCAAAGTACGGCGTTCAGATGGCCGGTGCCGGAGCGCAGCAGCCCACAACGCGCCTTGGAAAAATTGGGCAGACGTTGGACGGCGCTGGTGTCGGCATCTGGGCAACACTGAAAAATTTCAAGGGCCTGCGAAGCGGAACCAAGAAAGGAAACACCGGTTTTGTAAATGATGTGCTGGAAGCTAGCACGAACGGTGGCCTGCTGGGCGTGCTGAAAAACTCCGGCTCCGGTAGGTATGTTTCCAATGTCGGGCAATCGCTGGGCGGCCTGAAAAATGCTCTGGTGGGGTTCGGAAGCGGCAATCCGGTTGGACGATTTATCGCCAAGACCGGCGGTGTTGCGGGACAGATTCTTTCCGGCATTGCAGGACCGAACGGTCTTGACCTTGGAGGTATGGCCGGTGGAGTGAAAAATTTCCTCGGCGCAGGAAAGACAGTCATTGGAAACGGGCTGTCCAATGCGTGGCAGACCGTCAGCCAGTCCAAGGTGGGTTCTACCGTCCTCGGTGTCGGCAGCAAGGTGGCGGGTGCAGCATCCAAAATCGGCGGCGGCGCTTTGAGCACGGTGAAGGGAGCTTTGAATGTCGGCGGCGCAGGGCTGAACGTACTGGGTACGACGGTAGGCCCAGTGGCCGCAAAACTGGGCGGCGGTTTTATGTCGCTGCTTGGCACATTCGGCCCCGTTATTACCGGTATCGGTACGATCGTTGCGGCGGTTTCACTGCTGGGAGATCACTTCGAGGACATCCGCAACATCGTCGGAACAGTATTTGGCGAAGGCGGGCTTGCCGTCTTTGACAAATTCACCGGAAAGATAGCCGGCATCGGCGACACCGTGAAGCAGGTGTTCGGGCAGCTCACTACCCCGGAGGGCTTGCAGAGCATCCAGGAAAAGCTATCCGGTTTCAGTATCGGAGGGCTGAACCTGGGTGACGTGTTCGGCGCTATGACCCCGGCCATCCAGACGGTTATGCCGCTGATTGAATCGTTTGCCGGTGTGTTCTCTCAGATCGTGGATCTGGGAGTAAACCACATCAAGCCGGTGCTGACTGAGATCTTCGGCTTTATCGTGAATGAAGGCATTCCGGCGGTCATGCCGCTGCTGTCTACGGTGGTAAGCCTGGTAGGCACCACACTGGTCAACGCCATCAAGGTGGCGGTGGATCTGGTGGGTAAGGTGCTTCCTGTGGTAGAGCCTGTGATTCTGGGCATCATCGGCTTCCTGAAGCAGGTTGCAACCATCGGTGTGAAAGCGGTCAACTTCATCATTGGAGCGCTGAACAAAATCCAGCTCACGATCCCGGAAACGCTGTTCGGCATCCCGGTTCCGGTAATCGGCGGTAAGTCGTTCGGATTCAACCTGTCGCCTGTGTCCGTCCCGGCATTTGCCAACGGCGGCATGACGCATGGGCCGTCCATTGCTGGCGAGGCTGGCCCGGAAGCTGTTATCAGTTTCCGGCGTGGTGTTCGTGAAAAGAACATTGATACCTGGCTGACAGCTGGTAAGCTGCTGGGCGTTGGCTTGGGCGATCTGCTTGGCCTGCCAGGCAGAAAGCCGAAGATGTTCGCGGACGGCGGCTTTACAGAAGAAGATTCTAACCTGATCGACTTCAACAGGGTACGTCGCCAGCAGTATTACAACCAGGTGGCCCAAAGTTTCGATACTATGGTTCAGCCGGTTGCAGCGGCATTGGTACTGGGTTCCGACGCTGGTGTGGCGTTCAGCCGTATCACGGAGATCGCAAACTATGCAGTGGATGGGCTGGAAACTCTGGCGGCAATGCCGACACCTACCGTGTCGGATGACCAGGGCAAAGCCCAACAGCTGTTGAACACCGGAATCGGGAAAGTGATTACCGGTGCCCAGTCTGTTCTCGCAAACGAAAATGCTCAGAAAGCAATCCAGTTTATCCGGGGAGCGGATGCGGAAAAGGCAAAGCTGGAATACGCTGCCAACCCGGACAACTACGATCTGAGCAATGTAAACTTCTTCCCGACGGCTGGCAACAGTGAGCTGACAAGGCAAAATCTGTCGATGCTGGCAGACCTTCAGAACTACCAGCAGGAAGTGGAGCTGAAGCCCATCGGCGGGAGCGAAGATACTTCCAGTGGCGGCACCGGAAGCCTGCGCGGTGGATCCAGCAACAACTACCAGCGCACCTATACAAGTTCCAGCGGAAACACATATGATCGACTTCAGCAGCACGGTGGTTGAGCTGTCCGGTGACAGCGAAAAACAAAAAGAGGTGCAGGACATCGCAAAGTGCCTTCGCACATTATATTCCACGCCAATCGGGAGCCAGGAAGGCGACAGAGAACTCGGAATCAACCCGAACATATTCGTCGATAAGCCGCTTCCGGTGGCAAAGGGATTATATGTGGCCGAGGTGACAGAGAAAACAGCATCGTTTGAGCCGCGGGCAAGAGTGGTGCGGGTGGACTGGCTGGATAGTGATGTGCTGCATGGCGTGGTAATTCCAAAGGTGGTGTACGAGCTTGTCTAAAATCAAAGAATTTGAGAACATCCCGGACATCGACATTGAAGGTGAAGAAACGCTGGAAGAAGCTGTGGCCGACTGCAAGGCGCTATTTGGCAAGTACAACAAAGAGCTTTTCAACGGTGAGGTGTCGTTGGAGCGGTGCTCTGAAGCGCGGCTTGTCCTTTTGACGCTGGCGCATCGTTCGCATCACAATATGGAGTACAGCACGGCGTGCCTGAAAGCGGAACTGCTGCCTACGAGCACGGGACCGAACCTGGACAACCTTGCTCCCCTTGTTGGTGTGGAACGACTGGAAGCCGGAAAAGCCACGGCGGTTATTCGATTCACGCTGTCTGCGCCGCGAACCAGTGCAACGGGAATCCCGGAAGGAACACAGGTGAGAACGGCAGACAAACGGTACTTCAAAACCGAAAAGTATGCAGAAATCTTACCAGGTGAACTGACCGTAGACGTAGTTGCCGTGGCGGATGAGGCGGGAAGCAACAGTGATGGGATTGCCGAAGGCGAAATCAATGTGCTGGTAGATCCTATCCCGTATGTGTCCGGGGCAAAAAGTGTTTCGGCAAGCACGGGCGGTACGGATACGGAAGGCGACGATTCGTTTACCAGACGTATCAACTATGCACCTTCGATTTTCTCCGTGGCCGGTCCGGTGGATGCCTATGAATACTTTGCATCGAGCTGGCGGTCCGATGTGGCAGACACAAAGATTGTCTGTAAGGACGGATACACGATCCACATTTACTTTCTGATGGCCGGAGGCAGGGTTCCGACGAAGGAAGAATGTACCGGAATGCAGGAATATTTCGATACAGTAAAGCGCCCGATGGGCGACCTGGTACTTTGCCATGCGCCGGAAGAAATCCCCTACGACATCGAGCTTACTTACCATATTGCTCTGAGTAATGTCAAGAATGCATCGACGATTCAGGAAAATGTGGAAGCAGCAGTGAAGGAGTATGAAGCCTGGCAGAGAAAAATCGGACGGGACATTGAACCGGCAGAGCTGATTATGCGCGTCCGGGAAGCCGGCGCAAAACGTCCGCGCCTGCTGGCACCAGTCGAAACGACCGTCTCTGAAATTCAGGTAGCAAAACTCCGAAGCTGCAAGGTGACATACGGAGGAATCGAAGATGATTGAACTCCACGAAGTCGGCCTGGTCGAAGGGCTGCCGCCTGATGTTGCCAAAGAGCCATGGGTACAGATCCTTGATGCGGTTTTCAGGGAGCGGCGCAAGAAAGAACTGGAAGCTGCCGAACGCTTAAAAATCTACACAGATATTGACCATGCAGACGAAGCGGTTCTGGACATTCTTGCAGTTCAGTTCCGCGTTGACTGGTATGACACCGGCTATCCGATTGAAACAAAGCGCAGGATCATCAAAACTGCGCTGGAAGTCCGTCGGTACTGCGGAACGGAGTGGGCAGTCAAAAAGGCGCTGTCATCGATCTATCCGAATGTGAAGATAAGTGAATGGTATGACTACGGAGGAAGGCCAGGCTACTGGCGCATGAACGTAGACATTACCGATGATGGTGTCATTTATTACACACCGGAAGAAATTGAAAAGCGCCTTGGTTATGCCCGGCGCTGTACCGCTCACCTTGAGCACATCATCTACACCATCGAACCGCATGAACGGTCGCCCGCCTACATCGCCGCCGCACCCTGCGGCATGGCGACATCCTGCACCGTAAAGCTCCCCGGAAGGATCAAGCCGCGGGAAGTTGGCGCAAAGGCGTATGTTGCCGGTGCGGTCGGAAGATCGAAAATGCAGGTTGCCGTGGCGCTGCCCGGTGCCGTTGAAGCAAAGGCAGTGAAAGCACGAGCCTTTACGGCGGGCACTGTTGAGCGGTCGCACACGGCGATAAACATTGTTATTGGAGGACAGACAACGTGAGTTGGGAAAAATCTAACTACACCGCCGCCGGTGCCGCCCTGCTGTCGGAATCTCTCTCCGGTGGTGCGCTGGTAATCACCCGCGCTGTGAGCGGCACCGGCACGGCAGACGCAGACCTTTCGGAGGAAACCGGGGTAAGCGGCGAAACACATGACCTGAAATTGCTGGACATCGAAACTGTTGAAAGCAACGGCGAAACTGCCCGGCGGGTAAAAATCCAGATCACCGGTGCAGATGAAACCTACATCATGCATCAGGTGGGCGTTTACGGCAGACTGAACGACGATGCCGAAACACTCCTGTTCATTATGCAGGATGAGCGCGGCGTGGAAGTTCCGTCTACGAAAGTGAACGGTGATTTTGAAATTGAGTTGTCGGCGCTGCTTGCTGTGTCGAACAAGGCCAATATCAGCATCACCGTAGACCCGCAGATGCAGGCTCTCGCAAAGATGGTCAGGGCAGAGGTCGAGAAGCACAACAAAGACGCTTCCGCCCATACCGAGGCCATCACCGCCGCCGTCGGCAACGCCATGGAATCCCTCAAGGAATCTGGAGACGTTGTAAGCGAAGAACAGGTCAAAGCTCTTATTCAGGAGCAGGGCAGCTCTGGCGGGGCTGCCATCATCAAGGACATCACGATCCCCGCAGACGGTTGGGACTGGCAGCGGGAATCTGATGACGAGGAAATGCTGGGGATGGATGACTTCCGGTGCGTTGTCAATGTCACAGTTGACGGCGTAACGGAGGATATGTTCCCCAGTGTTGCCTTACATAAAGCGGCCCTTGAGGTCGCAAAGCGTGCCGGGCTTTGTCCGACGGTGCAGGCTCTCGCCGGTGTCCTGCGCTTCTGGGCAAGGAACATCCCGACGGAGGATATGTCCGCCACGGTGGCGCTGTGGGCACCGGGAGGCACAACGGGCGGCGGCTCCGCCTATGTGCTGCCCGTTGCAACGGCGACCCGGCTTGGCGGCGTGAAAATCGGTTCTGGCGTTTCCGTGTCGGCAGACGGCACGATCTCCGCATCGACCAGCGGTATCACACAGGATGAAGTCGTCTCTGCGGCAGACACGGACAAGATGCTGGACGAGATTTTCCCCGCAGAAAGTTGAACGAAACACCGGCATAACAGGAGGCTTATATGGCAGACAACAAGTTTGTGACCCTCGAAGCTCTCAAATCCACCGCTGCACGCTTGCAGCAGGAATGGCTCAAGTCCATCTCCAAGGCAGGTCATGCCCGCTTTGAGGTGGCGGAAGCCATCCCTGACGCATCCGCAGCGCAGGAAAACATCATGTATCTTGTCATGAACGACAAGACGCAGCACTACGACATCTACGCAAAGGTCAATGATGAGGTCGTCCTGCTGGACGATACCACTGTTGATCTTTCCGGCTACGCCACCAAGGAACAGCTGGAAGCTGTCTCCGGCGGTCTGGGCGGCACGGTGTACGCCGCGACCAAAGCTGACCTGTCCACTTCCGACGACAGCGTGATCTCCGGCTACTTCGCCCAGAACACGGACGTGAAGCCCAAGAAGGGCGATGTCTTTGTCGTGACCACCACCGTGGACGGTTCCACCTATGAGCAGTCCGCCTATTTCTATGACGGTTCTGCATGGGTGGCCATGACCGGTTCCGTGGATGCCGATAAGGTCATCCTGCGGGAGAACATCACGTTGGCCGGTGGCTATACGCAGGTCGGCAACCTGACCAAGAGCCAGAACGGCACGGCCACTTTCTCTACCAAAGGCAAGAGCGTCATGGATGCCCTGACCGAGATTTTCAGCAAGCGGCTCCAGCCCAGCATCACCGCCCAGCCGTCCATCGGCACGTTCACGCTGACCGGTGCTGGTGCTGTTGAGGCCGGCACTAAGGTAGCTGCTGCGGCCTACTCTGGCGCAACGCTGAATGCTGGCTCCTACCAGTACGGCCCGGCCACCGGCGTTACCGCCACCAACTGGAAGGTCGAGCGTATCACCAATGCGGCCACCACGCAGGTGACTACTGCTGATGCAGCATCCCTGACCGCTGGCTCTGACAACAACGGCGGCGCTGGCTTCATCATCGGCGATGCAGGCGGCGACAATGCCGTGTCCAGCCTGAAGTACCGCGTGACTGCAACCCACGGCGCAGGCGTGACCGCAAAGGACAATCTCGGTGCTGCATCCAGCCCGGCGGTTGCCATTGCGGCAGGTAGCAAGACCAAAGACACCGCCGCCTACACCCCGTTCCGCAACGTGTTCTACGGCGCGGCCACCAGCAAGCCTGCTCTGGACAGTGCTGCTATCCGTGCGCTGGGCAAGACCGGCAAGGCATATGCAACTGGTACGCTGACCATCAACGTGCCTGTTGGCGCACAGCGTGTGGCGATTGCCTGCATTGCAACGGCCAAGGGTGTTACCAAGGTCATCAACGAGACCGCCATGAACGCCGATGTCACCGGCACCTTCGTGAAGTCCACCGTGTCCGTTGAGGGCGCGAACGGCTACGCCGCGAAGGAGTACAATGTCTGGGTGTTTGAGCCTGCTGTTGCCTACGGCAACGCCGCAGTTCTCAAGGTCACTCTGGGCTGATAGGAGGGATAGACAATGGCAGTGAATAATACCGCAAAGACCTATGCCAACATGGAGTTCCCGCTGGCTATGAAGCGTCAGGACGCTTTTGCCCTTGATCCTTCCACCGTCTGGCCCACTCTGGCCGATGCCCAGAGCTACGCAAAGACCAATCCGACCGCCTATGTCGGCCAGATGCTTTCCGTCGTCGTGAACGGCACGGCTACTCCGTATGTGATCCAGAATGCCGCTGGCGACCTCGCCCCGCTGGGCGCTGCCGCCGTGACCATTGCTTCGGACGACGAAGCAAACGAAATGCTCACTGAGATTTTCGGCGAGTAATGCACGATCTGTAATCGACCGGCTGTCCGGGAAGTCTGGGCAGCCGGATATTTTATCATGAACAAATAAGAAAGAGGTATTTTACTATGGCTTACAATGCAACTGCTCTCGTCCGTCTGGCTGCTCTGAAGGCTCTGGCCGCAAAGACCAAGGCCGAGATCGACAACATCAACACCGACGTTTCCAAGGCCATCAAGTCTCTGGGCGTGTCTGGTAACACTGTCAGCTTCTACACCAGCGCCGACAAGTCCGGCGATGCCGCATTCACCTTCGACTTCCCGAAGGAGCTGTTCCTCGATCAGGCCAAGACTACCTTTGTGCCGAAGTTCGCATTCAGCACCGAGACCTACCCCGGCGCTACCGACCCCAAGCTGGCAGGTAAGCCCGTCATGGTGCTGGCTGTGAAGGGCCAGAACCCTGACAGCTGCACCTACAGCTTCCTCGATATGTCCGCTCTGGTCGATACCTACAAGGCAAAGGCCACCGGCAAGGACGCTTCCACCACCATCACCGTCTCTGGCTATGAGATCGAGGTGAAGGTGAACGTCTCTGCCGCTGCCGGTAATGCTCTGAGCCTCAAGGCCGACGGCCTGTATGTGGACATCAGCGGCAAGGCCGACAAGGTGAAGAACGCCACCTCCGGCAACTTCGCTGCTCTGGATGCAAACGGCAACCTGACCGATTCCGGCAAGAAGCCTGCCGACTTCGTGGCCGCTGAGACCGGCAAGCGCCTGATGACCGATGCCGAGGGCACCAAGCTGGGCGACATTGCCGAGGGCGCAACTAAGGTGGAAAAGTCCGCCACCAACGGCAACGTCAAGATTAACGGCGTGGAGACCGTTGTTTACACTGAGCCGTCCGATGTGATCCATGGCACTGTTGCATCCGACGAGGATGTGACCGCTATGCTGACCGAGGTTTTCGGCGCATAAGCTGACTGACCTTACCAAAGAAGTATGAGGGGCGAGACCGTCACATGGCGGTCTCGCCTGCTTTTTTAGGGAGGACAAGCGTGAATGAATATTATCGCACTCGTAACCCACCTGAAACTGGTAGCGCAGGAAGCAAAGAAGTATGCGGCAGGGCTGGCAAGTGAGCTGTCCAATGCTACGCTGGAAGCAATGCAGGAAATGGACAGGGCAAAGGTTGACCGGCTGTCCTCTGTACCCGTCACGATCAAGGCAGACGGCTGGGTGGAGGATGGAACGTGGGAGGAATACCCCATGCGTTACGACATCACTGCCGCAGATGTGACGGCGACCGATCGCGCAGACATCATCTTGTCGCCGAACAGTTTGACCGCCGCGATGGACTGCGGTGTTTGCCAGACCTGTGAAACGCAGGCGGGGAAAATCTGTATCTGGGCAAGGAAAGCCCCGGCGGAAGCACTGACTGCGGAGTACCGAATCATTCAGGGCGAAAAGCCGAAGGAGGAATAACCATGGCATACGGAAATGTGAACGTCGCTGTACCCGGCGTGTCGAACGATGAATCCAGCTATCTGAAAACAGAACAGGCCGGTGCCCCCGGCGGCGTGGCAACACTGGATGCGGATGGCAAGTTGTCTGAATCCCAGCGCCCGACGGTGGACGCATACACCAAGGCTCAGACCGACCAGAAAATCAGCTCTGCCGTCGATGCCCACAACTCCGCAGAGAATGCACACGGCGACATCCGCGCCAGCGTGGCAGCGATGAATGCCAGCATTAAGGCAATCGAGTTGAAGTTCGGCACGAACGTCACCAAGAATCCTTTTTCTGCCACGTTCGGCAGCCTTGACGGCCTGACCGTCGCCGGCGTGTGGAACGCAGATCAGGCAAGGGTGGAGTTCTGATATGGCTGAACAACCGTTTCTGGTTGGCAGCAAAGCGCGGGAGCTTCTGAGATATACACAGAGGGCGACCCGCATCGTTTCGGATGACATCAGCCGTAGCGATGCCCGAAAAGTATTTCAGAAAGCCGCTGCGCTTGAGGACATCCGGGAAATCAAGCAGGTCTGCACCACCGCTGTCCATGCTCTCGATACGAGGGAGAAGGAGGGCTTCACGAAAAGCACCTTCAACCTCTACGGCAGGGACATCCGGGAAACGGCCAAGAAGATTCTGCTGGATGCCCATGCGGCCAACAACGTGAACTTCGCCACGGAGTACGACAAGCGGATTGAAAAGATCGGCGAGGTCGTGGACGGCTGTTCCCTGCTGCTGGAATATCTGACCCTCTGCACAGAGGACGGTATCATCAGCACAAAGAAAGCCGGTATCTGGACGAAGAAGATCACGGATGTAAAATACCCTGCCATGAAATGGCTCAAGTCCGAACGTGGCAGAGCAGAAAGTCTCCGGCAGGAAGCAGAGAAGAAACGGCTTGAAATGCTTGTCAAAGCACTTCGGGCCGTCTTTGCCCAGCAGGAGCAGAAAACGGCATAACAGGAAACTGTTTTGCAATAGGGGTACGGTTTATATTCTGACGCTGCCGAATGGTGGCTGCGCTCTCCGAACACCAACAACAGCAACAACGTCTGGAACGTCAAGTCTGATGGTTCCAACGACAACTGGAACTACAACAACACCTACGGTGTTCGCCCCGCTCCGGCTGATCTGCGAGACGAGTAGGCATTTGCCGAAAGCAGTGCAACAGCCAAAGGAAACCGTATCCCGTCACTTGCCGATGCAGACAAGTGATAAATACATCCCGCTGAGGCGGGCCATCCCTGCGGGGATGCAGCCTGCTACCGCAGCAGCGAACCAGCGGAGGGTCAAGTTTGACATACGAAGAACTGTGCAGCTTCGAGACGCTTTATAATGCGTATCTTGAAGCCCGGAAGGGAAAGCGCAGTAAGAGCAAAACAATCCAGTATGAGGCCAACGCTCTGGCCTGCACCGAAAAACTGTCCTGCAAGCTGGCCGTTCGCAGTGTACGGCAGCCGGGCGGGGACATCCGGCAGCAGATATGCTACACGCCGAGCCGCTTTGAAGTGTTCTACGTCTACGAGCCGAAGAAGCGTATCGTACACGCACCGGCATTTGTGGACAAGGTGGTACTGCACGCGCTGGTGGACAACATCCTCTATGAGGCTTTAACCAAGAGCTTCATCCGGGACAGCTTCGCCAGCCAGAAGGACAAAGGTACGGACGACGGCCTGATGCGCCTAAAAACCCACATGGTGGACTATTACCGCCGGAGTGGGCACGGTGCTGAAGGCTGGGTGCTGAAAGGCGATGTCCGCCATTTCTTTGCCAGCATTGACCACGGGAAGTTGAAACGAAAGCTCAAGGATGTTCTGGATAAGCGCGGCGTTGACCCGCGTATCTATGAGCTGCTTTGCATCTACATCGACGTGATGGAAGATGGACTTCCGCTGGGCTACCAGACCAGCCAGCTTTTCGCGCTGATGTTCCTTGACGAGTTCGACCACATCATCAAAGAAAAGTACCGCATCAAATACTATGGCCGGTACATGGATGATTTCTATATCATCTGCCCGGACAAGCAGAAGTTGCAGTGCATCTTGAAGGATGTGCGGGCACTCATGGACAGCTACGGGCTAGAGCTGAACCAGAAAACAGCCATCTTCCCATTAAGGAACGGCATTGATTTTCTCGGTTTCCATTCGTACCTGACCGAAACCGGTGCGGTCATTCAAAAACTGCGTCGGGAAAGCGCCAAACGGATGAAAGCCAAAATCAGGCATTGGGAAAGGGCATACCCGGCGGGCGAAGCGACAAAGGAAGAAATCCTTTGCGGCTTCCTTGCGTGGGATGCCCATGCGGCACACGGCGATACCTACGCACTGCGCCGCCAGTACGCCGACCGTCTGGAAAAATTGCTCAACTGCACAATTTCTATCCACCGAAAAATCAACTCGAATAAACTCGCACGAGACCGGCGACGCGCCCGGCAATGCCGCTGCATCTACAAGAAGCAGCACAAAGCCATGACCGCCACTGTCTCGCAGAACACAAGGCCCATTGGCGTTTTGCCGTGGGTCTGATTTTTTGCAAGGAGGTAACAATGGCAAACGTAAAACTGAGCACAAAGGCCGTTGGCAGTATCGTCAAGATCAAGGTCAACGGCGCGGCCAAAGATTTCATCATCGTGCATCAGGGCTTGCCCAGCAGCGCCTATGATGCAAGCTGCAACGGTGTTTGGGTCGTGATGAAAGACATCTACACCACGAGCACGTTCGGTAACAACAACTCCTATAAGGATTCCGGAATTCACACCTACCTGAACGGAACCTTCTACAACCTGATTGATTCCCAGATCAGAGCGGCTATCAAGCAGGTCAAGATTCCGTATACCAACAGCGGCGTTCAGAGCGGCGCAAACGGCCTTTCGACCAAGGTGTTCCTGCTGTCTGGCACGGAGGTTGGGTTCAGCAGCGTAAGCTACATGAACACCGAAGGTGCAAAGCTGTCCTACTTTGACAGCGCAAGTAAGCGTGTCGCCTACAACGGCAGCAGCGCTGCCGAATGGTGGCTGCGCTCTCCGTACACCAACGACAGCTACTACGTCTGGCACGTCAAGTCTGATGGTTCCAGCGGCTACTGGGGCTACGACTACACCTGCGGTGTTCGCCCCGCTTTTGTACTGCCCTCTTCGCTCGTGGTCTCTGACGACGGCACGGTCAGCACCAACACTGCCCCGGCCATCAACGCCAGCTCCACGAATCTGGGAGAGAAGAACACGGCCTTTGCATGGAAGTATACCGTCACCGATGCCGACGGCGATACCCTGACCGTCACCGAAAAGCTGGACGGCAAGACCACCGCCACCCGAACCGGCGTTGCAAGCGGTACTGCACTGACCTTCGGGCAGGGCAGTACCGCCGAAAATTTCCAGCGCATCCTCAACGGCAGCCACACCATCCAGATCACCGCGAACGACGGCAAGGAAAGCACCAGCCTGAGCGCTACGTTCACCAAGAGCGTTACCAGCGCCACCGTGACGCTGACCACCCCGCTGGCCGTGGACGGCGACATCACCGTGGCGGTCCTTCAGGTGACGGGCAGCATCCCCGATGATGCCACGTTCAAGGTCGAGGTCACGAACAACGCAAACGACCCGTCGCCGGTCTGGCAGGATGCCACGGTCGAAGTCAAGAAGGGTGTGAACATTGTGTTCACCAACAGCACGGCGGCCAACGGCGCAGCGTTCAACTTCCGCGTTTCCGTCAGTCGCGGTGCATCCGGAACCGGCGGTTACATCGAAGCCATCAGCGGCGCATTCCAGTAAGAAGGGAGAACAGAGCAATGGTTGAGTGGAAGAAACACGACCTGCCCACTCTGGCGGAGAAAGAAGCCGCAGAAAAGAAGCAGAAGGAACGGGAACAGCTGCTGGAAACGGTAGCGGCCCTGAAAGCTGCACAGAGTGACACGGACGAAATGGTGGTCGATCAGGAATATCGCATCACCATGTTGGAGCTGGGTGTCTCCGATACGGACGATACCGATAACGCTGATAACACCTGATAGGGAGGAAAAACATTATGTCTAAAGCATCTGAAGTGGTTCTGTATCGCACCTGCAAGCGCATGATCCAGCGCGGCACCATCGACGGTCTGGCTGAGAAGATCGACATCTTCTATGCCGCTGGCAAGCTGACCGACGAGCACTACACGGAGCTGACCGGTCTGCTGGCAGCAAAGCAGAAAGAGCAGGACTAACCGATGGGTTGGCCTGATCTATGCGAAAGGCTGCTGACCCGGCTGGAAACCAGCGGTGCGGACACGACCGCAGAGCGCGGCGAGTTTGCCGTGCTGGTGGCTGAGTGCGGGTCAAGCGGCTGCAAAATGGCGTTGAGCCAGAAAGGAGAAAACGATAATGGCGATTAACGCATACTCGTGGGCGAAGGATGGCGAGAAGAATCTCTCCCCGTCTTTCAAGGTGCGGGAGTTCCGCTGTTCGGATAATACCGACCCGATCTTTATTGATTCGGAGCTGGTGGAAATCCTTCAGAAAATCCGCAACCACTTCGGGAAGCCGGTGAACATCACCAGCGGTTTCAGAACCGCCAGCAAAAATGCCACAATCAAGAATGCTGCGAAGTTCTCTCAGCATCTTTACGGCAAGGCTGCTGACATTTGGATTTCTGGTGTGACGGTGGAGCAGATCGCGGCATATGCCGAGACCCTGCTGCCGAACCGCGGAGGCATTGGCCGCTACCCGAAGGAAGGACACGCCGACCGTACTCACGGCTGGGTACATATCGACACCCGCGCGGCAAAGAGCCGGTGGGTGAGCTGAAAGTAGGAGGAAAACAGTATGGAGAACATTCTGAAAGTTTTTCTGATGGCATTCCCTGAATGGCTGGCCTGTATCTTCATGGTGGTCGGCCTTGTGGTCACGGCGCTGGCGGCGGTACGTCTGGGCTACGGCCTTGTGGTCGCAAAGACTGTGTACAAGTGGATCGTCAACGCAGAGGAAAAGTTCGGCAGTGGCGCGGGTGCAGAAAAGAAAGCCCATGTCATTGCCGTACTGCGTGGGTACACCCCGGACTGGCTGGACTGGGCAATCAATGAGCGGACGCTGGATTGGATCGTGCAGCTTGTGTTCGACTTTACCAAGAAGAAGCTCGAAGATTACATGGCAAAGAAATCCGCAGAAACCACTACTGCGGCCCATTTCGGTAACGTGGGGGAGAACAAGCGTAATGACTGACGAGGAACTGGAACATCGCCTGACAGCGGTCGAAAACCGTGCACAGAGCAACACCCACCGGCTGGACGAGCTGGGGAAGCTGACCGATGCAGTAAACGGCATGAACACCAATATCAAGTTGACCATCCAGCAACTCGAAACCACAAACCGGAGCCTTGAAGTTGTGACGGCACAGAACAAGAAGCAGGACGACCGCTTGACCGCGCTGGAAAAAGCCCCCGGAGTATTTGGAAACAAACTCTGGTGGGCAGTCATTGCGGCAGTGATCGCAGGCTTTGTTGCATCTGAATTGGCAAGGTATCTCCACTAAGTAAAGCAATGCCCCGCTGGCATCCTGATGGATTGCTGGCGGGGCATTTTTTGTTTGTCTGGGAGTTTTGCACAAAGGAAATGTGCAAAGTGTGGAAAGTTTGCGAATTGACAACGGTACACCGTATAATTTACGCTTAAAACGAAAATAAACGCCATAGTCGGAAGGAGGAAAACGGCGTGCGAGTGTTCAAACAGCTTACGCTTACAGACCGAATCCGTATCGAAAAGTGGTTGAAAGATGGGCTGAGAGTAAAGGAAATCGCAGACAGGCTGCGGGTGGACCCGTCCACGGTGTACCGGGAATTGAAGCGCGGCAGTTATGACAAGCTGGACGGTAAGACGTGGAAGCTGATCCCTACATACAGCCCGGACATTGCAGAGCAAAGGTATCAGGCACATCTTCGGGAAAAGGGGCCAAACCTTAAAATCGGCAAGGATCATGAGCTTGCAAGCTATATCGAACAGACCATTATAGATAAGGACTGCTCACCGGCTGCGGTGTATGGTTATGCCATTGAAGAAGGACGGATATTCAAAACGCATATATCGGTGCCTACCATATATAGCTACATCAAAAAGGGCGTGTTCCTGAACCTGACACAAAAGGCTCTGCCCAGACATGGTGTGCATAAGGGAGACTACAAAAAGGTCAAAACGAAGAATCCTGCCCGTGCGCCGGCTGGTGAGAGTATCGAAAAGCGCCCGGCGGAAGTAAAAGATCGTGAAGAATTTGGGCACTGGGAAATGGACACAGTGTATTCCGGTAAGAAGAAAAGCACGGTTGCACTGCTGGTGCTGACCGAGCGCAAAACCCGGAACGAAAATATTATAATGGTACCTGATCGCCGCGCGGAGACGACCGTGAGGGCAATCAACGCGCTGGAACGGAAGCTGGGCGCAGAGAAGTTCGGCATCATTTATAAGAGCATCACGGTGGACAACGGCAGCGAGTTTGCGTTGGCCGACCAGCTGGAACAGTCCTGCATCACCGGGAACAAGCGGACGAAGGTATACTATTGCCATCCGTATTCTTCCTGGGAACGCGGGAGCAACGAGAATGTAAACGGCATGATCCGCCGCCGGCATCCGAAGGGCACGGACTTCTCAAAGGTCACGGCGGAGGAAATCGCTGCCACGGAGAATTGGATCAACAGCTATCCCAGAAAAATTTTCGGCTATAAGAGTGCCGGGACAATGTTCCGCGAATGTCTGCGGGAGCTTGGGTTGACAGCATAAGCAAAACGAAAACAGAAAATCATTGGTAAAATTGAACAATAGAGGGAGGCTGCAAGCGTGGCAGACTTGACGGCCTGTTTGCTTTACGCTAAAATCCACAAAAACAAAGGCAAAAATTTGTTGCATTTAATGCTTTACTTTTCATTCCCCAAAGCAGGCCGGTTTTCGGCTTTACAAGCGGCGCAAAACATGGTACAGTAAAGATACTGTGCTTTCCCTTTGAAAAGCACGCCCGGCAGTGGGGAAAGCTGCCGGAACGATACAACAACGACACGGCAAACCAGCCGCGGACGGAAAGGATGTACTACAATGGAACAGAGCGAAAAGACCCTTGATATGATCGTCAATCTCTGCAAGAACCGTGGTTATGTGTTCCCCGGTTCCGAGATCTACGGCGGTCTGGCCAACAGCTGGGACTACGGCCCGCTGGGCGTCGAGTTCAAGAACAATGTCAAAAAGGCATGGCTGAAGAAATTCGTGCAGGAGAGCCCCTATAATGTGGGTCTGGATGCAGCCATCATCATGAACCCTCAGACCTGGGTGACCACCGGCCACGTCTCCAGCTTCTCGGACCCCCTGCTGGACTGCCGCGCCTGCAAGGCACGCCACCGCGCCGACAAGCTGATCGGTGAGGAGCACCCCGAGGTGAACGTGGACGCCATGAGCTTTGACGAGATGGATGCTTTCATCGCAGAGCATGAGGACATCGTGTGCCCGGTGTGCGGCAAGCACGATTTTACCCCCATCCGCAAGTTCAACCTGATGTTCAAGACTGCCATCGGCGTTACCGAGGACAGCTCTTCCACCTGCTATCTGCGTCCTGAGACCGCACAGGGCATCTTTGTCAACTTTGCCAACATCCAGCGCACCACCCGCCGCAAGCTGCCCTTCGGCGTGTGCCAGGTGGGCAAGGCTTTCCGCAACGAGATCACCCCGGGCAACTTCACCTTCCGCACCCGTGAGTTCGAGCAGATGGAGTGCGAGTTCTTCTGCAAGCCCGGCACCGATCTGGAATGGTTCGCTTACTGGAAGGACTATTGCGAGAACTGGCTGCTGAGCCTTGGCATCAAGAAGGAGCACCTGCGCCTGCGTGACCACGAGCCTGCAGAGCTGGCCTTCTACAGCCGCGCTACCACCGATATCGAGTACGCCTTCCCGTTCACCGACTGGGGTGAGCTGTGGGGCATCGCGGATCGTACCAACTACGACCTGACCCGCCATCAGGAAGCTTCCGGCAAGAGCCTGGAGTACTTCGACAGCGAGACCAACGAGCACTACATCCCCTACGTCATTGAGCCGTCTCTGGGCTGTGACCGTGTGGCTCTGGCTTTCCTGTGCGAAGCCTACGACGAGGAGCACCTGACCGACAGCAAGGGCAAGGAGGATATCCGCACCGTGCTGCATCTGCATCCGGCTCTGGCTCCCTACAAGTGCGCCGTGCTGCCCTTGAGCAAGAAGCTGGGCGAGAAGGCCATGGAGATCCGCAACGAGCTGAGCAAGTACTTCATGGTGGATTACGACGATACCGGTTCCATCGGCAAGCGTTACCGCCGCGAGGACGAGATCGGCACCCCCTACTGCATCACCCTGGACTTCCAGACCGTGGGCGACGAGAACACCCCCGCCGACAACTGTGTCACCATCCGCGACCGTGACACCATGGAGCAGGAGAGAATTAAAATTGAGGATCTCGATGCTTACTTTGCAGATAAATTTACTTTCTAATCTGGCTTTTTAGTCCGGAAAAAGAGTAGAAAAAAAGGATTCCCACTCGAGGGAATCCTTTTTTGTATACTTTGTATTACTCAATAATCGTACCTGTTTTTCCCTGGAATCCGGCGAGTGCGGAATCAATGGAAGTGATGACTGCGGTACGGCCGATGCCTTTCTCGAGGAAAGAAACAGCTGCTTCCATCTTCGGCAGCATGGAGTTTTCTCCGAACTGGCCTTCTGCGATGTATTTCTTCGCGTCAGCAACGGTGATGTGCTCCAGCGGTTTTTCGTCCGGGGTACCGTAGTTGATGGAAACGTTTTCCACGCTGGTCAGGATCATCAGCATGTCTGCGTTCAGCATTTCTGCCATCAGGCCGCTGGTGAGGTCTTTTTCGATGACTGCGGATGCACCCTTTAACTCTTCATTCTGTGGGAGAACCGGGATTCCGCCGCCGCCTGCTGCGATGACAACCTGTCCGGCATCGAGAAGAAGACGGATGGAGTCGATCTCTACGATATCCTGCGGCTTCGGAGCAGCAACGATTCGGCGGTAGCCGTCCTCGGTTTTCGTTACGTAGTTTCCTTTTTCTTCCTCTGCGTCAGCC
>ERZ1027046.159-NODE-159-length-31471-cov-5.217819_pt1 | contig 31471 bp, 19 predicted proteins | sample MGYA00519431_ERZ1027046 | MGnify/ENA primary metagenome ERZ1027046 (study PRJEB26926, sample SAMN06164587) | human gut metagenome | biome: ENVO:00009003; feature: ENVO:2100002; material: ENVO:00002003 | host: Homo sapiens | place: USA | collected 2012 ...
GAGTTCGTCGGCAGCGTCAGATGTGTATAAGAGACAGTACTGGATGTGGATGAATGAAAATATATCCAAAGAAGGACTTACCGCTGACTTGGAATACATGAAACGGGCTTCTTACGGTGGGGCAATGATGTTCAATGTAGGAGTTGGGATACCCAAAGGTAGTGTTGATTATGCTTCTCCTCAATGGGATGAAATGACATTGCATGCAGTGAAAGAGGCAGAACGTTTGGGCTTGGAGCTTTACCTTCAGAATTCTCCCGGATATAGTGGCACTGGTGGCCCATGGATAACTGTGGAAAATTCGATGCAACAATTAGAGTGGACAGAAACGATGGTGGTACCTGATAAAAAAGGTTTGATTGAATTAGATTTGCCTCAGCCTTATGCGAAGTTGGGATATTATCAAGATATAAAGGTACTTGCATTTCCCGCATTGGAATGTGAAACACAATTATTTCCATCTTTGGTAACGAAAGTTTTATTGGATGATGAGGAAATAGATAAAAACTTGTTTTTTGATAATGATTTAGAATCACAAGTTCGTATGCAGCGGGCTGGTTCTGTCTTGACTTTCGAGTTATCCCAACCTTTTGAAGCTCGTGCTGTCACTGTACGACGGGGTAAGCGTGAAAAACCATTGGACCCTCATGACGGACCTCGTGATTATGCTCCTGATTTAAAATTGGAAGTGTCAGAAGATGGCAGGCATTATGTGGACGTTTCTAATATAAGTTGTCCGGCATTACGTTCTATGGATACTCCTGGTATTGCTCTGTTTGAACCGGTCAAAGGACGATATTTTCGATTCATAACAAATCGTGGGACCAATATTAGTGAAGTTCTATTACATGCCTCAGCCCGTTTGAAAGATTGGACAGCAAAAACGAATTATGTGAAAGATCCTGTAGCATTGGGAAATTATGATTCTCAGGATGTAACGGGGCAAACGATAGACCCTTCAAGTGTGATTGATATAACTTCATTAATGAACACTGATGGCAGATTGAAATGGAAAAGTCCCCCTGGCGTGAAGCGTTGGATAATTCTTCGTATGGGGTCTACTACTACCGGTGAAGTGGTAGCAGCTGCACCCGATAGCGGCGTTGGGCTGGATTGTGATAAATTTAGCAAGAAAGCTTTAGATCAGCATTTTGATAATTTCCTGATACCGCTTTTGAATAAATTGAAACCGTGGTGTGGGAAAACATTAAAAGCTCTGATGATGGATAGTTGGGAAGCGGGAAAGCAGAATTGGACTTCTTCTTTGCCGGGTTATTTTAAACGACATTGTGGATATGATTCTACTCCATGGTTATTGGCTATGACGGGACGCATAGTAAGAAGTATAGAGGATACGGAACGTTTCCTATATGATATGCGGCGCACCCAAACGGATATGTTTAATGAAAATTTTTTGGCATATTTTAAAGAAAAAGCAGCACAGTATGGTTTGAAGTTTGCAGCCGAACCTTATGGAGATGGAAATTTTGAGAGTTTGGAGTATGCGGAAGTTTTAGATTATCCGATGAGTGAATTTTGGGTACATTATATTTATGGAGGTGTGACAACATCAAAAATGGCAGCTAGTACCTCTCATCTTTGGAACCGTCCGATAGTTGGAGCAGAGTGTTTTACGGGAACTCCTTTTAATAGTAAATTGACCGAGCATCCTTATGCTATGAAAGCAGAAGGGGATTATATGATGACGGTTGGAGTCAATCGGTTTGTTTATCATGTTTTTGCTCATCAGCCTTATGTCGGAAAAACGGCAGGTAGTTTAATGACTATGGGACCTTTTGGTACACATTTGAATCGTAATTCTGTATGGGCGGAGCAAGCCGTTGGATGGAATATGTATAATGCACGTTGTGCTTATTTGTTACAACAGGGACACTATGTGGCAGATATTTTATATATAAAAGATGAAGGTATATCTTCTGGTATCACTGATTATGATTCAGCCTGCCCTATGACTCCGTATGGATATTGTTGGGATATAGGTAGTCGAAATGTGTTACAACATTTGTCTGTACAGAATGGAAGGTTGGTTTTACCTCATGGAATGAGTTATCGTTTATTGGTACTTACTCCGATGAAGCGATGTTCGCCTGAATTATTGAGGCAAATAAAACGATTGATTGGACAGGGGGCAACGGTATTGCTTTCTTCAGAGAAACCGGAAGGATATATGGGAATGGATTTGGTGAAAGATAAGGCTGTAAAATTGTTAGCAGCCGAATTATGGAATATGGCAGGTAAAGAGAATGTATATCATTCAAAAGATTTGCGACAAGTTCTGAAAAAATGCTGTATATCGCCCGATTTTTCTTTTATTGCAGAAAATAAAGATGCACAGATTCATTTTATACATCGTGCGGTGAATGGGGATGATGTTTATTTTGTAGCTAATCATCGTCGCCGTATGGAGAAAATAACCGCTACTTTCCGTGTTACAGGAAAAGTTCCTGTCCTATGGGATGCTGAGACCGGAAATACTGGAATTCCTGTTGCTTATAAACAAGAGAATGGAGTTATAAAAGTGACTTTAACTTTGCAAGAAAGTGGTTCGGTATTTATCGTGTTTCGTGAAGAAAAAATAGGGCGGACAATTACGGATGATTTTAAAGAAGTAGTACCTGAATCTGTTTTGTCACAACCTATATTTAATACATTTACAGTGTCTTTATGGGCAAAACCGGAAACATTTGCTGCATCTGGAAGGGGTTTTTTATTATTTCCAGACAAAGGAGAAGAACGATATGGGAGGGGACATGCCGTAGTGGGGATTGCTATGGGACAAAATGGTATACGGATATATGAACGTACTAAAACGAACAATGTTGTATTAGAGTCCAAAACTCCAATAGAAGGTTGGACCTATGTTACTTTAGTTTATTCAGATGGAATTCCGACTCTCTATTTGAATGGAAAAAAGGAAGTGACAGGAAAAAAGTCAATGTTTGTTTGTTCACCTGCTTATGATGTACCAATGGCTGAAGAGCAATATATAGCTAGTTTCGAGGGAGATCAAACTAAGGTCCGGTATATAGCTGAGGCGTGGTCTCCCCAAGAGGTACAGGAAGAATATATAAAAGGACTGCCTGTTCCGGTTCTACCGGAGGATAGTAAAATGTTATTAACTTTGAATACAGATTGGAAAGTATGTTTTCCCGTAGGAAGTAAGGCTCCTGCTGAAATCAGGATGGATGTGTTAGCTTCTTTACATAAACATGAAAACTTCAATATCAGACATTTTTCAGGTAAAGCAACTTATAAAAAGACATTTATATTGACCAAAAAAGATCTGAAAAGTTATTCGAAGATAATGCTTGATTTGGGACGTGTGGAAAATATAGCAGAAATTAGTGTGAATGGAGAAAATCCCGTATTGGTTTGGAAAGCTCCATATCGAATTGATATAACTTCTGTCGTTAAAGCCGGAGAAAATTCAATTACGATTGATGTGACAAATCTGTATCCTAATCGTATCATCGGAGATGAGTATTTATCGGAACGATATGAATATGATGAGTACGGGCGTATTGTTAAATTACCTTTTTGGTATGTGAATCAGCAAGCAGATAGTAATCGGGAAAGAGTGCTTTTTATACCTTGGAAGTATTATAAGAAAACTGATCCTTTATTGGAAGCCGGACTTTTAGGTCCTGTGCGTATAGTGGGGATATTCAATGAAAAATAAAATAATTAATTAAAACCATGAAAAAGATATTTTTTATTGTAGTAACAGCATTATGGAGTGTTATGCAGACTCTGAATGCTCAAATTATTGATGTAAGAGTAAAGACAGAGCCGTTTACTCATTATTGGAGTGTTGGCGTAGGGGCCGGACGTGCTAATGAAGGGCTTCGTGCCGGGTGGTTGGAACATTTGCAACTGGTAAAAAAAAATTGTGGCTTCCGATATGTGCGGATGCATGGATTGTTCCATGACGATATGTTTGTTTATTTTCGGAAACCTGATGGAAAAGTTGTTTATAATTGGCAATATATAGATGAATTATATGATCGTATGTTGGCAATAGGTGTAAAACCTTTTGTAGAATTAGGATTCTTTCCTAAAGACATGGCAGCTGAAAACAGCAAAACACAGATGTGGTGGAAAGGTTATGTTTCTGTAGATCGTAATAACTTTGGAAAATGGCATGATTTAATCAAGGCTTTTACTCAACATATCGTTGATCGTTATGGTATTAATGAAGTTCTTACTTGGTATTTTGAAGTATGGAATGAACCTAACTTGACTGGAACTGGTGGATTTTTTCACGGGACAAAAAGTGATTATTTCCGATTATATAAGGAGGCTGTTACTGCTATAAAATCAATAGATGAGAGATTGAAAGTCGGAGGTCCGGCAACTAGTAATTTTATAGCGGATCATAGACATGACGGGGAGATATTGGATCATAGCCAGTCTCGGTTTTATACTCAGGAAGAAATCAATAAACAGCAGTGGAAAGGAGTTTGGATAGAGGACTTTCTTCATTATTGTGAAAAGGAGAATCTTCCGGTAGATTTTATATCTACACATCCTTATCCGACAGATTATGCACTTGACCCGGAAACAGGACGTGGTAAAGGTGCTATTCGGTATGTACATTCCTTGAAAGATGATATTCAGTGGTTGCGTCAGCAGTTAGCTGATAGTAAATATCCTGAAGCTGAAATTCATTTGACAGAATGGAGTACAGGGCCGAATAGTCGTGACCGTATGCATGATATTCTGCCACCAGCAGCTTATATTATCAAAACTAACTTGGACTGTATAGGTTTAGCGAATTCATTAATGTACTGGACTTTTACGGATGTTTTTGAAGAAAAAGGAGGGGGAGAGGAAATATTCCATGGAGGTTTTGGTATGATTAATTTTCAAGGATTGGTTAAGCCGTCATTTCATGCTTATCGTATGTTGAATCAATTAGGGGATGAAAAGATATATTATAAAGATCCTCTTTTTATCAGTCGCTCTTCAAAAACAGGAAAACTTTCTGCTATAGCTTTTAATTATCCGAAAGAGTATGAACAGACAGTTCCTTCTATGCAGAATTTTACTAATTACATGAATGCTTCTTCTAAAACATTAGATATTGTATTGGAAGGGTTGAATCCGAATGCTTGTTTTGAAATTGAGGTTTTGGATAAAATGCATGGTAATGTATATGATGCTTATTTGAATATGGGGGCTCCTCATTCTCCAAATATTCGGGAGATAGAATTTTTAAGACAAAAGGCTTGGGACACTGTGAAAGAGATAGTTAAGGTCGATGAGGATGGAAGACTAATATTAAAGCGTGATATAGATCCGTGGAGTTGTATTTTGATTCGTGAATTGTGATAAACTTGGCGTTTATTATTTGCTTTGAGAAAAGGAAACATGAATAAAAATATTTTGATAATTATTTGTTTATTAATATTATCCGGTTTGACTGGATTATATTCACAAGATACCGGCGATGTACAGGTGAAAAGTGGTTGTGTGAAGGTTCCGGAAGGTTCTTTGTATTATGAAGAAGCAGGTACGGGAGAGCCGCTTATTTTTATTCACGGACACTCTTTGGACCGTAGAATGTGGAATGAACAGTTCTTTAAGTTTGCAAAGCATTATCGAGCTATACGATATGATTTGCGCGGATATGGCATTTCATCCAAACAAACGGAAGATTTCCAATTTACCCATGCAGAAGATCTGGTTGCTTTGATGGATGCTTTGCATATACGGAAAGCGCATATTGTAGGTTTGTCTTTGGGGGGATTCGTTGGTGCGGATATGCTGGGATGTTTTCCGGACCGTATGTTGTCCGCTTTCTTGGCCAGCGGAAATATCCGCAAATCAAAAGGACCCAGTGAGCCGATGACAAAAGAGGAAGCGGCAAAACGGGATGAAGAAATCGCAGCACTGGAAAAGAAAGGAGTGGATGTAATGAAGAAGGAATGGTTCGAAGGACTGATGCAGTCGGGTGGAACAAGAAAAGAAAGAATGCGTGTGCCTCTGTGGGAGATGATCGATGACTGGGATGCATGGCAGCCTTTACATAAGGAGGTGAGGGTGATAATCGGACTGGATGCTTATGCAAAACTGAAAGAAAATCATCCTCAGGTACCTACTTTGATTGTTGAAGGCAGGTCACCCGGAAACAGATATTCCGATCATCCTGAGATTTTGGATTATCTTCCGAATGGAAAATTGAAAGTGCTGGATGATTGTGGTCACATGATGAATATGGAGCAACCGGAAGCATTTAATGAAGCATTGGAAGAATTTTTAAATGACTTGGAATAAAAGTGGTTGGACTGCTGAAAAAGGAAGAGGTATTTTGAGTGCTCTCTTCCTTTTTTTCGTATTATAAAATAGAGATTCCAATAATCGGATAGTAAATGAAAAAATACAATGATATGAAGAGAAAAGTATTTATAGCGGTTATGTCGCTAGTTGTTTCAGGTGGTTTGTCTGGCCAATCAGTTTATCCCGGCCAGCATTCCGGAAAATTGAAAAAAGAAACCATAGCTCCGATGCAAGTCAAGAGCTTTGATTTGAAGGATGTCCGTTTGCTGCCGAGTCGTTTTCGTGAAAATATGATGCGTGATTCTATGTGGATGGCTTCTATAGAGGTGGACAGGCTGTTACATAGTTTCCGTACTAATGCGGGTGTGTTTGCCGGTCGAGAAGGTGGTTACATGACAGTAAAGAAATTAGGCGGATGGGAATCCTTGGACTGTGAATTGCGTGGACACACCACAGGGCATTTGCTTTCTGCCTACGGCCTGATGTATGCGGCGACAGGCAGTGAACTGTTCAAACACAAAGGAGACAGTTTGGTAAGTGGTCTGGCTGAAGTGCAAAACGCATTGGGTAATGGTTATTTGAGTGCTTATCCTGAAGAATTGATTAATCGTAACATCCGTGGCACCAGTGTATGGGCGCCGTGGTACACTCTTCATAAGCTTTTTTCTGGATTGATAGATCAGTATCTTTACAGTGACAATCAGAAAGCTTTAGAGATTGTTACCCGCATGGCCGATTGGGCCTATCATAAACTCAAACCGCTGGATGAGGTTACACGCCGAAAAATGATACGGAATGAATTCGGAGGAATTAATGAGTCTTTCTATAATTTATATGCGATAACCGGAGATGAGCGTTACCGGTGGCTGGCACGATTTTTTTATCATAATGAGGTGATTGATCCGTTAAAGGAGCTGCGTGATGATTTAGGGACTAAACATACCAACACGTTCATCCCGAAAGTGTTGGCTGAAGCTCGTAATTATGAACTGACGGAAGATGAGGACAGCAGAAAGTTGTCCGGTTTCTTTTGGCATACTATGATAGACCGTCACACATTTGCTCCCGGATGCAGTAGTGACAAGGAACATTATTTTGATCCGGACCACTTCTCCAAGCATATATCAGGCTATACCGGGGAAACCTGTTGTACTTATAATATGCTGAAACTTTCCAGTCATCTGTTCTGTTGGACAGCCGATGCTGCCGTTGCGGATTATTATGAATGGGCTCTTTATAACCATATTTTGGGACAACAAGATCCTCATACAGGCATGGTGACTTACTTTTTACCGTTGCTTTCAGGTTCACATAAAGTGTACAGTACCAAGGAAAATTCTTTCTGGTGTTGTGTGGGAAGTGGTTTTGAGAACCATGCTAAGTATGGAGAAGCTATTTATTATCACAATGACAAAGGCATTTATGTGAATCTTTTTATCCCCTCGGTGGTTAATTGGCGCGAGAAAGGATTGACTCTCCGGCAGGAAACGGATTTTCCGGCAGAGGAGACCACTGTTCTGACCATAGGAGCCCAAAATCCTGTAGAGACTACGGTTTATCTTCGTTATCCTTCATGGAGCAAGGGAGTGAAAGTGTTTGTGAATGGCAAAAAGATAGCGGTGAAACAGAAGCCCGGTTCATATATCGCCATTACTCGTCTATGGAAGGACGGTGACCGTATTACGGCTGATTATCCTATGTGTCTCCGTGTGGAAACGACCCCGGATAATCCTCAAAAGGGAGCTTTGATTTATGGACCGCTTGTTTTGGCCGGTGAACGGGGAACGGATGGAATGCAGGCACCTGCTCCCGATTCCAATCCTGCTTTATACAATGATTATTATACGTATGATTATCATATTCCTGCGGGACTTCGCACCACGTTAAAACTCGATGTCGAGCATCCTGAACGCAGTGTACAGCGTGTCGGCACGGAATTAAAGTTTACGACTTCGCAAGGAGATATGATAGAACCGTTGTACAATATTCACCGGCAACGTTACGTGGTGTATTGGGATCTGGAGAAAGAATAAGTGTTTAGAATATGAAGAAAATATTAATATCCTTAGCTTGTTTTTGGATTGGTTTGATGTCTGTTAATTCTCAAAAACAAGTGGAAGTGAAAATAGATCCCGGTCATGTGGAAAATCGTATTAATGATAAAATTTATGGTTTTCTATTAGAACATCTGTATCATTCTGTCAGCAATGGTATATGGGGAGAGAATGTTTGGAATCGTAGTTTTGAAGAATTGTTGGCTTATGGTAATTGGGAAATCAGCAGTTCTGGAGAAGTGATGTTGGATGCTATGGAACAATCCATTGCAGACTTTCGTATCTTCAGAGGAAAAGACTATGACATAACTTTGGATGTGAAAAGACAGGCAGGGGATGGAGCCATTTTGATAGGTGTTCGGGATCAGCATAGAGACCGAATGCTGACTAACCGTGTTTATTGGTATTTAGGGTCAGAAAATAATACTGTTCATAAATTAGAGTCAAATACAGGTTGGATTTGGCATACTCCAAAGGTGAAGACTACAGTTACTGATGTTTGCCCGGGAGCACTGGTGGTAGGTAAATGGGTACAAATACGGATACGGTGTGAGGAGAATCATTTAACAGGGTGGATAAATGGAACTAAAATATTTGATCGTATTATAGATGATTGTCCGGTGGAAGGAGCTGTGACGCTGGGAGGAGAACATTGCCAGGTGGCGTTTCGAAATATAAAAATAACGTCATTGGATGGAAATGATGTGAAAGTGAATCTTAATCCTGTACGCCATTGGTATGGAGTTGGTGATGGAACTGTAGCTGCTGTGAATTCAGATGTGTTGAATCAGAATATAGCCATGCGGATTCATTCTTTAGGGCGATTTGCTGGAGTGGAGCAACCTCATAATTATAGTATTCGTAAAAGTGATTTGTTGAAAGGTTCTATTTATTTAAAGGGGACTGTAGACAAAGTGTATATTCAGTTGTTGGATGGAAAAAAAATATTAAGTGAGAAATTATTGCAGAATATCACAGATACATGGAAAGAATATTTAGTGGAGCTTCCTTCTGATAAAGATGTTTCTTTGGCAACTTTGCGCATTGTCGTAAAAGAACCGGGCAATTTGTTTATAGATCAAGTAAGTCTTATGCATCAGTCATCTATTGAAAATCAGGGATTCAGAGTTGAACTGACAAATGCAGTTGCTTCCTTGAAACCCACTATTTTGCGTTGGCCTGGAGGTAGTTTTTCAGAGCAGTACCATTTTGAAAATGGCTTAGGTAAGCAATCGGAGCGGAAAGGAATATTACGTTGGGATGATTTTGATCCGTTAAGCTTTGGTACAGATGAATTTATGGCTTTTTGTGAAAAAGTAGGAGCTGAACCTCAGATTGTGGTTCCTATTGGATATCATAATTACGCCGGATATATGCCTGATAAGGATGGCAGACAGGATTGGTTACAAAGAGCTTTGGATTGGATGGAATATTGCAACGGAGATGCTGAAACTACTAAATGGGGTAAAAAACGTGCGGAGAACGGGCATCCCGAACCGTATAATGTGAAATATTGGGAAATAGATAATGAGGTCTGGAAGATGGACCCCAAATTGTATGCAGAAATAACTCGTCTTTTTTCAATAGAGATGAAAAAGCAGGATCCTTCCATAAAAATAATAGGTTGTGGGTGTGGACGATTAGGGCGTGAAGGAATAGGCTTGGATTCTATTATGATTCATGATGTTGCTGGCTATATTGATTATATTAGTCCTCATTATTATCAGATGTTGGATAGATATGGTAATGAAGGGGTGGAAGAATATGGGTGTTATTTGGATAAATTATCCTCTTGGATTGCCAAGTCTGAGAATCCTGCTATGAAAATTTATCTTTCAGAATGGAACTTGGATGGAATAGATATGCGTACTGGGCTTTTTACAGGAGGTTTCTTGAATAGATTGGAAGCCACTCCGGGAGTAGAGATGGCTGCTTCTGCCTTGTTTTTAAGACATACTTCTGCCACAGGCTGGAATAATGCTTTTATTAACTTCGATCAAAATGGGTGGTTTCAGGCTCCTAATTATGTTGTGATGAAATTATGGCGGGACCATTTTCAGCCTAACCGAATAGCGGTATATGGAGATATGAAAGGATTGAATGTTATTGCTACGATATCGGATAATAGGAAGGAAACCTGTTTGAAAATTGTCAATCCTGCCGGACAACCTGTCGCGATGAAAATCAGAAACGGAATAAATTTGGGTATGCCTGTTTGGAAAGTAATACATACCCCATCTTTATTAAATAGTAATTCAATGTCAAACCCAGATAAAATAAAAGTTGAAAATCGGGAGGTGATGATTGATGGTGAGGATATTATTATAGCAGTACCGGCTTTTTCGGCATCTGTTTTGACTATGCAGCAAGAATAATTATTCCTTTTTTGGGTAAATGTTTATGCAGAACCATTTATTGTATGAATATTAAAAGTAGATAGAAATGAAGAAAGACTCTATTGTAACCATATTATTAGTTTTCAATATTCTTATGGTATCATATACAACCTTGATAAAAAGACAGGGTGCAACTTATGACTTTACACCTTTGGATTCGATAATCAGCAGTTGGATGGACAAAGGATATTATCCGGGTGGAGCAATATGTGTAGTAAAGAATGATTCTGTACTGTTTGAAAAGGCGTATGGCTCTTTCACCGGAGATACAAAAGTGTATGTCGCTTCTGCCGGCAAGTGGGTGGCTGCTGCCGTAATTGGCGCGGTAGTGGACCGGACAGATTTGAGCTGGGATGATCCTGTAGAGAAGTGGTTACCGCAATTCAGGGGCGATGCGAAAGGCGGTATCCTTTTGCGTCAACTCCTCTCTCATACTTCCGGTGTACGTCCTTACCTGCCTGCTCCCCGGGTGGACAATTATAACCATCTGGATTCGGCTGTCACAGAAATATTGCCTTTGGATACTGTTTTCACACCGGGAACCCGGTTTGAATATGGAGGACTGGCCATGCAGATAGCTGGACGTATGGCAGAAGTAGCTATGGGAAAGGAGTTTGAACCTTTATTTCAGGAACTGATCGCTGCTCCTTTGGGGATGACTCATTCTCATTTTACTCCGGTTAATACTGACGGGGGGCATGCTCCTATGTTGGGAGGCGGATTGTGCACTACGCTGAACGATTATATCCGTTTTTTGAAAATGATTTATCATAACGGACGTTCCGGGAACAGGGAGATACTGAAACCGGAAACAGTTCAAACTATGCAGGCAGATCAGGTGCGGAATGCTGTTGTTGCTCCCGGTGAGTATGTTGAGAAAGCGTTAGGGCAACATCACACAGGCATCTACGGACTGGGTGAATGGCGTGAATTGGTTGATGAGGCTACAGGGGAAGCTTATCAGATCAGTTCTCCCGGATGGGCCGGTGCTTACCCGTGGATAAACAAACGTGATGGCGTGTATGGTTTCTTTATAGCCCACGTACAAGGAGAAGCCAATAAAAAAGACGGCTTTTCTTCTTTCTATGGCAGTCCTGTCCTGTCTGAAACGGTAACCAAGATAGTAAATCAATAAATGAGTATGAAAAATATTTTAGTAATCTTTATTTTTTGGATGGGATGTATGTTGGCTGTTCAGGCGCAGCAACACCCTTGTGTCTATGTTTCTCCCTCGGATAAAGTGACGGTCCGGCAAAAAGTGAAAAATGAGCCTTGGGCTGGGGAAGCCTTTGCGGCTATACGCTCTAAGGTGGAAAAATATGTGGATCGTCATCAGACCGATCCCGAGTGGATCATTTCCCGTCTGGCCATGTATTGGAAAGAGGGGGAGCGTTATACCCAATGTTATCTGAAAAAACAGAATTGGGACCGTGGTGAGGGTAATGCTCCTGTCCCCACAGTACGGATGCCGGGTATGCGTACCTGGAATAAATATGCTAATGTACCGTTGGAACAGCGTATTCCCTATAATGAGACCGGAGATATGCTTGGCATTAACAAATTGAATCCTTCGGAACCTCCTGTGAAAGTGCCCTATAAGGAAAGCGGACATATGGTACGGGGGAATAATGTCGAGATCCTGACATTGGCGGAAAATGCCGCTTTTGTTTATTGGGTGACAGGAGAAGAGAAGTTTGCCCGTTTTGCCACAGATATATTCAATGTATGGCTGGTGGGAACTTATTATATGAATCCTATTCTGGACCCCGGAAAATCATGTGGCAGTAGCGGTGGTTGGGAGCCGGGAGGCATTTGCGGGTATTATGATTATGAACAGATACATGACGATTTGGCGATGCACGCGGCAATGGTGTATGATTTTGCTTTTGATTATTTGAGCCGGCATCCTCATGCACACCTGAAGGAGATTGGGAAAGATACGAAGAGTGTAGCGGTTGAAGTATTCAAGCGTTTTATTGATATAGGACTGGTGCGTGGCGGAAAATCGGGTAACTGGAATGTGAACGGGTGGAATATGATGTTGCGTCCCGTACTGGTACTCGATAGTGATGAGGCTTATCCTGACGGCAAAGGAAAAGAATATTATTTGAATCTGCTGGTCAACGAATCCACTCCTTACCATGATGCTATTCCCGATATGTTGAAAACTTATGACCCGGTGACAGGCTTGTGGCCCGAATCTCCAGGATACTCTTTCGGTACGATACAGATGTTGCTTGATTGGGCGGCTCCCTTAAAACGTGCCGGAATAGATATTATAGCCGGCAATCCCATTTTACAGAAAGCGGCAATGGCGGTATTTCCTTGGATGGATGATGCTGCCAACATGGTGGTTTTCGGTGATTCACGTGGAGGAAGCGCTAATTTCCAGACTTTTGAGAATTTATTGGCTTACTATGCCGGGATTACTGATAAAGCGGGTATGGAAAAAGTGGCGAGTGCCTTGAACAAGGGGATTTCTCAAAAAAAATATACTAGAAATAATGCCGGTTGGACAGGGCTGTGTACCTATACAGCTGCTATTCCATCTGTGTGTACAGAGAACAATGAGCGTGCCTCTTATTCTCCTCATCATCGTTTCATCACGATGAAGAACTGGGAGGGGGATTATAAAATGATGTTCAATCTGTATGGTGGTAAAAAAGGATATCATCTCACTCCGAATGGGCTGGCTTTACAATTCTATGCGTATGGTTATGCGCTGGCTCCGGATGCAGCGGCTTATGAGTCCTATTGGAGTAAAGATCACGTGTATCATCAATCTCCTGTAGGTTCTAATACAGTGTTGCCCGGATATACGGAAGGGGATATCACTGTTCATGCCATGGAACCTATGGTAAAGGAAAGCGAATTTGTAAATGATAGGGAATTAACTCCTTATATCAACTTTGCCGATGTGTCTGCCGGTGAGAAAAGGAGAATGGTCGCTATGGTCCGTACTTCGGGGAATCGTGGTTATTATGTGGATATTTTCCGGTCGAATCTGATGGATAATGATTATTTGTTCCATCATGTAGGTACTTCTCTGACAGTTACCGATGTGGAGGGGAACAAGCTTCCTGATAAAGCTTTGGAGAAGTTTGACAAGACGTGGCATGAAGGATATCATTGGTTTTCCAATCTGCGTAAATCCGATTATAACCAGAATTTTATCGCTTCATGGAGTATGCCCGAAGATATTACGGCACGTTTATGGATGACAGGAGGTGAGGGGCGTGAAGTTTATCGGGTGGATGCTCCCCCGACTACGATGAATAAAGGGTTGACTCCCGGCGATATCTGTATGCCTCCTATGCCGACTCCTGCTTTGATTGTCCGTCAGGAGGGTAATAATGCTCAGACTCATCCTTTTGTATCTGTTTATGAAGCGTATAAAAAGAGTAGTCCGAATGTACTCGGTGTAGAAGCCTTGCAGGGAGATGATGATTGTATCGGGCTGAAAGTGAATACAGCGGACGGGTATGCGGATTATCTGTTCAGTGTGACAGATATGCAGGCTCATCATCCTTCCGGACATGTGTCATTCTGTGGCAGTTTAGGAGTAATAAGGGAAAAAGAAGGCAAGCTTCAACTGATGTATCTTGGCTGTGGCCGTTCACTAAAGAAAGGTAACTTTGTTTTAGAGTCGGATCGTGACGTATATGCTGCAATTTATATGCGGCATGGTGTGTGGTACTATTCAGCTACCGGTCCTGTACGGGTGAAAATGGGAAAAGAAACCAAAGATCTGGATGAAGGTTACAATCAAAAATTATAATTTTTTTGTGCTTCCTTATTCACCGCAGGGATATTCAGCATGAGTCTCTGCGGTGAATTGTTTTTTTACTGGTATATTTTATTTTTCCTTTCATTGAGTGAGTTTTCCGGTTCATCCGTACTACCAATATAAAAAGTAGTCATTATCATTATGAAAAAAATAGTATTCATAGCATGTGCGTTGACCTGTACGGTTTCACTTTATGCAGGTCATTCTAAAGAATTGAAATTGATGTCCCCGGAGGGAGTTCATGAAGTCATGTTCAGGCAGGAGAGAATTTCTTCTTCGGTGAATGAGATGGTATATCAGGTAAAATATAGAGGCAGAGAGGTTGTCGGAAACTCCCGTGCCGGTCTTCAGCTGGATAACCGTACTTGGGAACTGGCGCTTGCCCGTAAAATTAATCAGGCAAATTGTTGGATGGACAATCTGGAAGTGGACAGTGTTATTTATCAACCTGCCGTTGACAAGACATGGCATCCTTTGTATGGAGAGCGCAGCACGATACATGACGCTTATAATGCAGCTACCATGTACCTTTCTAAAAAGGATGGTTCTAATTATCGTTTGAACATAGAAGTACGTGCGTATGATGAAGGCATCGCTTTCCGTTATTTTTTTCCTGAACATCCACAGGCCATTTTTCATAAAGTGGTGGGGGATCTGACTGAATATACGTTTTCCCCCGGTGCGGTGGCGTGGACGGAGCAATGGGCGCAAGCTCCTTTTGAGCGCCTTGCCATTAATGACATCAAATTGCCGGTAGAACGTGCCTTGACCGTAGAACTTCCCAATGGGCTGTGGGTAGCTTTGACTGATGCCGATGTAGATGACTGGTGTCTGACTAAGTTTGTAGCTTCTCCAACTAAACAGAATACACTGACTTCGGTCATGTATAGCCCTGTGGATATTGTTACTTATTATGCTACTCCATGGAAAATTATCATGGCGGCTGATAAGCCGGGGGAATTGCTGGAACACAACGACATCATCCAGAACCTGAATCCTCCTTGTGAGATAACCGATACGGACTGGATCAGGCCCGGCAAGATTATGCGTGAAACGACTATTACCACCGAAGGAGCCATAGCCACAATTGATTTCTGTGCTGCCCATCATATTCCTTATATGTTGTTCGACTGGCAATGGTATATGCCTTGTACTTCTCATGACGGAGATGCCACAAAGGTGGTTTCCAAACTGGACATGCCGCGTGTCATTGCATACGGGAAAGAAAAAGGAGTAGGTGTATGGGTGTATGTCAATCAGCATGCCCTGATGAAACAGATGCATGAGCTTTTTCCATTGCTGCATAAGTGGGGAGTCGTAGGTGTGAAATCCGGTTTCGTACAGTATGCCAGTCATCGTTGGGCTACTTGGCTGCATGATATGGTTCGTCTGGCTGCCGAAAACAAATTGTTGATTAATATTCATGATGAGTTCCGTCCATCCGGTTTCAGCCGTACTTATCCTAACTTGCTCACTCAGGAAGGGATACGGGGAAATGAGGAATTTCCCGACGCTACGCATAATACGATTCTGCCTTTTACCCGTATGATTAATGGAGCAGCGGATTATACCATCTGTTATTTCGACAAACGCCTGAAGAACACCCATGCTCATCAGTTGGCGGCTTCATTGATTTTTTACAGTCCTTTACAAACTATCTTCTGGTATGACCGCCCTTCATTCTATCAAGGGGAGCCCGAAATAGAATGGTTCGAGAATCTGCAAACCGTATTTGATGATACAAAAGTATTAGAAGGTGCTCCGGGTAAGTGTATAACTATGGCGCGTCGCAAAGGTAATGACTGGTTTGTAGGAGCTTTGACTAATAATGAAGGTTCTGCTCAATCGGTAAATCTTTCATTTTTAGATAAGGGAAAGACCTATCTGGCCCGTATTTATACAGATGGGGGAGATAAAATGAAGACTCGTACTCAGGTGAAATGTACCCGTTTGTTGGTGGATTCTTCTCAAATCATGCAGTTCGCATTAAAGCCTGGAGGTGGTGTGGCCATGCAACTCGTGCCAGTGACGGATCAGGAAATAGAAGAATATAAAAAGTATAGAGGACAAGTATTATAAAAATAACCACTTTCGTTGAGTGTATTGGTTTTCTTGTCCGTATTATAGATAGATTAGGTTAACAAAAATGAAGGTTAGGTGATTTTTTAGTTTAATAGAGTACGTTTTTTAAGGTAAGAATGATTGTTTCAGGGCATTTTTATAATAGGTAAGAATGAAAAAGATAGTGATTATAGCGGCTTTAGTATGTGGTGCATGGCAACAGGCAGATGCTCAGTATGTATCCAAGGTATGGGTGCCCGATCAGAAAGACGGTACGTATATTAATCCGATTATTCATGCGGATTACTCTGATCCGGATGTTTGTGCCGCAGGTGATGATTTTTACATGACCGCTTCCAGTTTTGGCTGCGCTCCGGGATTGCCCATTCTTCATTCAAAGGATTTGGTCAACTGGCGTTTGGCAAACTATGCCTTGAAGGAGATAGAGCCGACCGGCTTCTTTAACGCTCCTCAACATGGAAAAGGGGTATGGGCTCCTTCTATCCGTTACCACAACGGTGAGTTTTTTATCTATTGGGGAGATCCCGATTGGGGTATTTTCATGGTAAAGACTAAAGATCCGTTGGGTGAATGGGAAAAGCCGGTCTTGGTAAAGGCCGGGAAAGGAATGATAGATCCTACTCCGTTGTGGGATGAGGATGGAAAAGTGTATTTGGTACATGCGTGGGCGGGCAGTCGTGCCGCATTCAATAGTGTGATTACGGTTTGTGAGATGAATGCGGGAGGTACAAAAGTCATTAGTGAACCTGTATTGGTTTTTGATGGTAATGATGGGGTGAATCACACCATCGAGGGGCCTAAGTTTTACAAACGTAATGGATATTACTACATTTTGGCTCCTGCGGGAGGGGTGGTGACAGGTTGGCAGTTGGCACTTCGTTCTCGTAATGTGTATGGCCCATACGAATCGAAAATTGTTATGGCTCAGGGAGATACAGATATAAATGGTCCTCATCAGGGAGGATGGGTGGAAACTTGTACAGGCGAGTCTTGGTTTATCAATTTTCAAGATAAAGCTATGTATGGTAGAGTTTTGCACTTGAATCCTATGAAGTGGGAAAATGATTGGCCCGTGATTGGGGAGGACAAGGATGGAGATGGGTGTGGTGAACCTGTAAAACGATATAAAAAGCCGGATGTAGGCAGGACTTATCCTATAGAGACACCGATTGAGAGTGATGAATTCAACACAAGGCAATTGGGCTTGCAATGGGAATGGCATGCCAATTACCAGGATACGTTTGGCTTTACCTCTGATTTGGGTTACATTCGTATATATGGACATATTTTGTCCAAGGATTTTGTGAATTTTTGGGAGGTGCCGAATCTCTTGTTACAAAAATTCCCTGCCGAAGAATTTACAGTGACTGCCAAACTGAAAGTTTCGGCGAAAGCAGACGGACAGCAGTCCGGACTGATAGTGATGGGGTGGGATTATGGCTATCTGGGTGTAGTAAAAGAAGGTGATAAATTTATATTGAATCAAGTGGTCTGCAAGGATGCGGAGCAACGGTCTCCTGAAACAGTGACCCGTCTTGCGGAATTACCTGTAAGCCGCCGGTTCGGAGCCGGGCTCTATCCCAATTATGAGCGTGATATTTATTTGCAGGTGAAAGTAACTGGGGGAGGTATCTGTTATTTCAGCTACAGTCTGGACGGCAGGAAATATACATCGGCCGGAGTGCCTTTTACCGCTCGTCAGGGTAAGTGGATAGGAGCGAAAGTAGGATTATTCAGTACAGCTCCTTATGGTAAGGAAAGAGGTTGGGTAGATGCCGATTGGTTCCGTATCAATAAGTAAAAAAGAAAGGATAATTATGAATACAAAAAATCTATTAGTAGGTATAGGGTTATGTCTGCTTTCAGCCTGTACTGAAGTAGACAACAAACTGGAGGTGGACAGAGCTTTGGAATATTGTGATCGCCAGGTATATCGTACTTTGGAGGTTATGCATGGAAAAGGGCGGGAGGTAGATTACACTATGATGCCTCGTAACATAATGGATGGCCAGTCTGACTGGAACTATCGTAAAGTGAGTAAGGAAGAATGGTGCGGAGGTTTCTGGCCGGGCATCTTGTGGTATGATTATGAATATACACAAGATCCGAAAATAAAGGAAGAGGCCGAAAAGTTTACTGCTTCTTTGAAATTTCTCTCGGAGATTCCTGCATACGATCATGATTTGGGTTTTTTGGTTTTTTGTAGCTATGGTAACGGTTATCGTCTGACCGGTAATCCGGAATATAAGCAAGTTATAATCAATACGGCTGATTCGTTATCAGCATTGTTCAATCCCCGTGTAGGTACTATGCTTTCATGGCCTCGCAATGTGAAAATGTTTGGCGGTCATAATACCATCATGGACAATATGATCAATCTGGAAATGCTTTTCTGGGCAGCCAAGAATGGAGGTAATCCTTATTTGTTTGACATTGCCGTGGCTCATGCGGATAAGACGATGAAATATCATTTTCGTCCGGATTATACCTCTTATCATGTAGCAGTGTATGATACTCTGACAGGTGAATTTATCAAGGGAGTGACCCATCAAGGTTATTCGGATGACAGTATGTGGGCTCGTGGTCAGGCATGGGCTATCTATGGTTATACAGTCGTTTATCGGGAAACAAAAGATGTCCGTTACCTCGATTTTGTACAAAAAGTAACGGATGTATATCTGAAAAATCTGCCCGAAGACTATATTCCTTATTGGGATTTTAATGATCCGTCCATTCCCGATGCTCCCCGGGATGCTTCTGCCGCTTGTGTGGTAGCTTCTGCTTTATTAGAATTGTCCGGTTATCTGCCGGCTGAAAAAGCATTGGAATATAAACAGGCGGCTGTAAAAATGCTAACCAGTCTGAGTTCTGACAAATACCAGTGTGGTGAAAGTAAACCTGCTTTCCTGCTTCATTCCACAGGACACTTGCCTGCCGAATCAGAGATTGATGCATCCATCATTTATGCTGATTATTATTATATGGAGGCACTTCTCCGCCTGAAAAGGCTGACGGAGAATAAACCGGTCATTGACGAATAATAGATTGTTCAGGGAAGTATAAAGTATATAGAGATCTGTAGTTTCCTTATAGGTGGATTATTTATGATAAGTATATCCCGTTTTCACCTACTGATGAAAACGGGATATACTGTTTTACAGCAGGTAACTAAAGCTTTTAGTTTACTTTAACTATGAAAATTAGTTTTATAACTAAAAGTTTTAGTTCTTTGTGATAATCAAAAGAAAGATTATGAAAATGTTGACAGCAAAGGAAGAAGAGATTATGGGTTATTTTTGGGAAAAAGGCCCGTTGTTTGTAAAACAGTTACTTGATTTTTATGATGAACCGCGTCCACATTTCAATACTCTGTCTACCATTGTGAGAGGATTGGAGGAAAAGGGGTTTCTCAGTCATGAGGTATTTGGAAATACCTATCAGTATTATGCGGTGGTAAGCTGTGATGATTTTAAGAAGAAGACGTTGAAAGGGGTTATCAGTAAATATTTCAATAACTCTTATTTAGGAGCGGTTTCTTCACTGGTGAAGGAGGAGGAGATTTCTCTGGATGAATTGAAGCAGCTTATCCGGGATGTGGAAAAGGCGCATGAATAATCCGGATAAAGAGAATAATTAAAGATACATACTATGGGAGCATTTTTTGTATATATTGTAAAGTCGGCAGTCTGTCTGGCGGTATTCTATTTATTTTACCGCCTGTTGCTGAGCCGTGAAACATTCCATCGTTTTAACCGTATTGCTTTGTTGGGAATACTGATATTGTCCTGTGCCATTCCCTTTGTGGAAGTGACCATGAAAGAACCGATGGAAGTCAGCCAACAATTGCTGACTTGGGAAGAACTGCTGCTTATGGCTAATCTTAATCGGACTGCTACTATAGAAACTGCTCCCGAATCTGCTATTATGTGGCGTGAAGCGCTGCTGATGGTTTATTTGTTGGGTATTGTATTCTTCTTTTTACGTAATGTATGGTCGCTGACCCGTATGCTGAGGCTGATAAAGGGTAGCACCCTTGTCCGTCAGGAAAATGGTATTACGCTGATAACCCACCAAAAAGAAATCGCTCCGTTCAGTTGGATGAAGTTTGTAGTGATCTCTGAGAAAGACCTGAAGGAAAACGGTGAGGAAATACTGACGCATGAATACGCTCATATACGGAAGAGACATTCCATAGATTTACTTATAGCGGATATCTGCATCTTTTTCCAATGGTTCAATCCTGCTTCCTGGTTATTGAAACAGGAACTACAGAACATACACGAGTTCGAAGCGGACGAAAGCGTGATTGCACAAGGTATTGATGCAAAGAAATATCAGTTGTTATTAATAAAAAAAGCTGTTGGCACAAGGCTCTACTCTATGGCCAACAGCTTCAATCACAGTTCACTTAAAAAACGTATTACTATGATGTTAAAAAAGAAATCCAATCCGTGGGCACGACTCAAGTACCTGTATGTGCTTCCATTGGCAGTCATTGCCGTGGCAGCCTTTGCCCGCCCCGAAATCTCTAGTGAGTTAGATGAGATTTCAGCCGTCAAAGTTAATGATTTAACGGCAATTATGAAAACCGAAGAGGTTAAAAGTCCCGAAAAACATCCTGCAAAGGAAATAAAAGTGCAAGGGCAGGTATTAGAAAAAAGTACAAACGCTCCGGTTGTAGGTGCTAATGTGATTATCAAAGGTACCACTTCAGGTACGATCACTGATTTAGATGGAAATTTTGTTATTTCAATGCCTGTTGGGGCTACTTTGAGTGTTTCATATATAAATATGAAAACAAAGGAATTGACTATTACAGAGAAACTTATTGGAAAAATTAAATCTTTAAAAGTGTATTTGGAGGGAGAAATCACAAATAAGACACAGGAAGTGGTTGTAGTAGGTTATGGAGGTGGTGAAGAAGCTTCTGATGAAGTTCCGGTTTTTCAGGTTGTTGAAGAGATGCCTGAGTTTCCGGGTGGTATGGGAGAATGTTTGAAATTCTTGGGGAAGAATATCAAATATCCAGTGGAGGCTCAGAAAGCTGGAGTACAGGGAAAGGTTATTGTACAATTTGTAGTTGAGAAAGATGGTAATATAGCCAATCCCAAAGTTGTCAGGAGCATTGATCCGGATTTGGACGGTGAGGCCATCCGAGTCATTTCCATTATGCCGAAATGGAAACCGGGTATGCAGAAAGGCCAGCCTGTGCGTGTGAAATATACGGTTCCCGTCACTTTCAGACTAGACGGTAAAGATACAAAATCAAATGAAACACGTCATTTGGAGTTGAGGACAGACTCTGTTTTTCAAGAAAATCCATTGCGGATAGGTAAGGAAACTTTTTCGTTGAAAGATTGGAAGGAAAAACCATTGCTTATAGTTGATGGGATAGAAAAGCCTTATAGTCAAATGGAAAAAATGAATGCTTCGGATATTGAATCTATTTCGGTGTTGAAGGATGCGGCAGGTACTGCCATTTATGGAGCCAAGGCCAAGAATGGCGTGATATTGATTACTACAAAGAAACAATAAGAATAAAGATATGAAGAAATTTGTAACACTGCTACTATGTATGCTCCCCATTTCGTTGTTTGCCCAGGTGAATGATGGGATTCGTCAGGCAATGGATAATTATGATTATGAGACAGTAGTTATGCTGATTGAATCCGATTGTCAGGATTCTTTATTGCTTATTACCAAAGCTCAGGCGCTGAAAGCGATGAACCGTTATCCGGAAGCCATAGGGGTATTGAACTCTCTTATCTTGAAAGACAGCACAAACACAAAAGTTTTGATCGACCTTGCCGAGTGTTACAAATTGACGGGTAACTCCCGTCGGGCGGCCAACTGTTATCAGAAGGCAATGAATTTGCAACCGGAAAATAAATTTTTCCGGTTGCAGTTCATACGCTCTTTATTAGCCTCCGAAGATTATGAAGAAGCACGTACGGCTTGTCATGGCTGGTTGGAGCGCGATTCCTTGTCGGCCACCGGATACAAATATCTGGGACAGGCATACGAGGGATTGCAGGATGCCGCCAGTGCCTTTCTTAGTTATAACATAGCCTATCGGCGTGATTCGTTGGATGCCCAGACAGTGGCACGCATTGCCGGTATTTTTAATAACAATCAGCAGTTTAAAGATGCTGTTGATGTGACGGAAGTTTATCGTTTGTCCGATACCACCAATATAGATGTGAACCGCCAGAATGCGAAAGCTTATTGTATGCTGAAAGAGTACGGAACAGCGGTAAAACGCTATGAGTCATTAAAAGAACTGGGTGATCGTAGTTTTCTCACTCTTTACTATTTAGGTGTATCCCATTATGGGGATAACTGGTTTTATGGTGCATACGATAATCTGAAAGAAGCCTATCAAAAAAATCCGATGGATGTGAATGTGCTCTATTATCTGGCAAAAGCTTCGGCACGCACTTCCTGGAAAAAGGAGGGTGTGGAATATATGGAAGAAGCCTTCCGCATAGCGGTTCCTTCTGATAGTATGATGGTACGTCTTTATGACGGGTTGGTAGAATGTTACGATTATGCGGGGGATACAAAGAAAGAGGTGGAAGCCTTGGAGAAGTTATATATTTATACAAAGAAAAACTCCATTCTTTATAAAATAGCCTGTCTCTATGATTGGAAAGAAGATGAGAAGAATGCCATTCGCTATTATAAGAAATACATGGCTACTGTTCCCGAAGATCAGCGTTATGCCTTGGACGAAGACGGGAATCCGGTGGAAGACCGCATAACACTTTACCAGCAGGCATGGAAACGTATCAAAAAAATAAAGGAGGAAGGTTTCTTTAGAGGTGATATTCCGACAAAGTCATTTCCTGTAGAGAAAAAAGATACGTTGGCACTTCGTCATGCAAAATAACGGAAGTCATTTATATAAAAGTAAGAATATATGAAGAAAATTTTGGCTTTGGCACTCTTTGCAGTGGCTCTAGTATCATGCCGGCAAACTATGCAGACCGATGGCTTTAAACTATCCGGTCATTTGGAAGGGCTTCAGGTCGGAGATACTCTTTTTCTTAAAACTTTTTTATTGCCCGATTGGAAAGAAGACGGGACAGATACCATATTGGTGGAAAAGGAGGGAACTTTCTCGGCTTTTATTCCTATGGAACATACTACTTTTTATTTATTGATGCATCAGCCTAAAATGGGTGAACCGTTACGGAGTTGTATTCGCGGAGCTGAGATTATAGCTCGTGTAGGTGATGATATAAAACTGAAAGGGTCTTTGGATTACTTGGGTGCGGTTCGTCATTCGGGTGGTTTTTATGACAATTCGTTGGTGGCTAGGTACGATAGCCTGACTGCGTCTTCCAATACTGAAATGATTGATATCTTCAGTCAGATACTGAAATATCAGGATACAAAGCAAAATGATAGTGTGGCAAAATACGGGCAAATGTATAATGAATATCATCGTCCGCTAATACTGAAGACTGTTCGTGATAGTCTGGCATTGAAAGTGAACGATATGGAATATGCCGCTTTTATGTATGCATCCGCTTTTGTTTTTGATGCTACTTATAAGGATGTGAAAGAGCGTTTGGCACAATTTACTCCAGAGGTTCAAAATTCATATTTTGGACAAATACTTGACAAGCAATTGCTTGTATTGAAGAATATTGAAGTAGGCTTTGCGCCAGCGGAGTTTACAGTGACAGATAAAGATGACCGGAAGGTGTCTTTGTCTGATTATAAAGGCAAATATGTGTTGATTTATCATTGGGGATTATGTCCTGGTACTTTTTGGGTAAATCCTAAAATAATGGATCTCTATCAAAAATATCATGAAAAAGGTTTGGAGGTATTGGGATTTACCCGTGATGATTTATTGAAATCGTTGCAGGGAAGTTCTGAAGAGTTTAAGAAAGATGAACGGGTACAGGGATTGCTAAGCCATCCGTGGACTACAGTTTACACAGAGGAGGAGGGTAACGGCTTTATAGTGAAAGACCTTTATTTTTCAGGAGTTCCCATTCTTATGTTAATCTCTCCGGATGGTATTACTTTGGTCCGTGGATATACAAAGGCATACGAAGAAGTAAAGAATATTTTGGATAGGAACTTGGGAAATAAGTAAGTATGTTAAAAAAAAATACAATGAAAAACTTTGGTATTCTATTGCTTGCTATGGTGAGTTGCTGCCTTTTGCAGGCAAAAAACCGGGTGGTTAAACAGCCGCCTTTCATCGCTCGTAGTTCTTCTACTATTGAGATAGACAGAGTGGTGGTTTCGGATACGGCAACCGTATTGGATATAAAAGCCTTTTTCCGTCCTCATAATTGGATTCAGATAAGTAATGAAAGTTATTTGTTGGCTGATAATGGAGAGAAGTATCCGATTCGTTCCGGTAATGGAATCACTTTGGGTGAAAAATTTTGGATGCCCGATAGCGGCGAAGCTTCTTTTAGTCTTATTTTTCCGTTATTGCCCCCCACAGTGAAAGTGATTGATTTCATTGAAAGCGATTGTGAAGATTGTTTCAAGGTATGGGGAATCCATTTGGATGGAAAATTACCGGAATTAGATTTATCGGATGATGTGAAGAAACAGAAATTGAATTACGATGAACCGTTGCCTAAGGCTGAATTGAAAGATGGCAAATCAGTGATAACCGGTCGTTTGTTAGGCTATGAGAAGCACTATGCACTTCCGTTTTCTTGTAGGACTTGTGATTTGTTGACGGCTAAATTTGAGGATACTGAAATTAAGGTGAATGAAGACGGAACATTTCGGACAGAGATTGAACTTTGTACTCCGACTACGGTCAGTTTTTCTGTGGGACGTGATATTTATTTTGATGTATTTTTAGTTCCCGGTGGTGAATTGGATATGGCTGTCAACTTGCGTGAGTTGAGTCGTTCTGAAAGCAAATTGTTGAAAGGGAAGCGTGCTGGTGGAAAGAAAGTCTATTTTTCAGGTACCATGGCGGCTTTGAATGATGAAATGATAACCGATGATGAACATTTGATGGATGTATGGGGAATGGTTCATTGGAATATGAATGATTTATATAATATGACTGCCGGTCAGTATAAAGCTTATTGGTTGAAAAAATATGAAGAAACCAAATCTGCTATCTGTTCCGATAAGAAAAGAAGTCAGGCATACCGGAATCTTTTATTGGCTCAGAATGATTTGCTTTGTACTTTGACATTGACCCGTGTAAGCTCTAATTTAGCCTATGCTTATGTGCAGTGCAGTGGATTACCGGCTCGTGAAGCTTATCAAAAGTTTAAACAACCGGAATTGAGTGATGATTTCTATGACTATATCCGGCAGCTGAATATACTGAACTCGCCTGTCATGCTTTATACCAATGGTTATGCTGATTTGGTGAGAGGAATGGGCTATATGAGGGTGAAGATGGATGATAAGTTGAGTGATATATTTGCGTTTATTCTCTCTTCCGATAAAGTTTCTGTTGAAGATGCTGAGATAATACGTGAGTTCAAGGCTGATACAGATGCCGGAAAAACATCTGTCTATCGGGAAAAAATGGGAGAATTGCGAATAAAATACGATGATTTGTTTAAAGAATTCAGTTCTATGCAGCAAGACTATATCTTGAAAAAGATTATAGCCGGATATTTGGGTACAGAGCAAGGACTTTTTTTCGATCTGCAGAAAATGATGAAATATGCTCAGAAAATCAGTGACTTCACTCCATTGACTATACATGATTTTGAGGAGATACGGAAGATGAGTGATCCTTATTATCTCAGCAGACTGACAAGGATGAACAACCGTCTTTTGGAAACGATTGAAGCTAATAAGAAAAAGAAAGGTTATACTGTTAATGAATCCGGAGAAGTAAAAGATGAAGATTTATTTTATTCTATCACTTCTAAATTTAAGGGTAAGGTGATTTTGGTCGATTTTTGGGCGACTTGGTGCGGTCCTTGCAAAATGGCTATGAAACAGATGAAACCGATGAAGAAAGATCTTGAAGGTAAAGATATTGTATATGTTTTTATTGCCGGAGAGAACTCGCCCAAAGAAACGTGGGATAACATGATTCCGGATATTCATGGAGAGCATTACCGAGTAACGGCGGCTCAGTGGAATTACCTGAGCAAGCAGTTCAGCATACAGGGGGTTCCGACTTATATTATTGTCGATAAAGAAGGGGGTATTATTCAAAAATACACCGGTTTCCCGGGAGTGGATACCGTAAAAAAAGAATTAATAAAAGCATTAGAGAAATAAAGAACGTGTTCGTCTTGCAAGAATAAAGTGGAAAAGGATCTGTAAGCTGCTGTAAGCATTTACAGATTCTTTTTTTGGATTTATATTACTATCTTTGGCAAGACAAAACTAATATTGAATAATGAAAAACTGGGTCGTTAAGTTATTGGTATTACTTTTCATTCCTTCTTTAGCAGGAATCTTGTTCACTGTTGCTCTTGGTTTTAATCCGGGGGGCTGGTTACAAATTACGACGTATGCTTTCCCTCCGTTACTCACTCTCGCCGGAGGGGCTTTTATCATTGCTTCAAGATGGAAAATTCCTTTTCTTATATTGATGGCGGCTGCCAGTATGGCCTTTAATATTCCTTTACAGAACTGGCTTTTTCATTCGGCAGATGAAGTGGTGCGTTATCATGCTGTTACCGATTTATATAATGGGGGGAATAATGCTCTGTATTTTACTTTCGATACTCTGGAGGTGGATTATGCCCGAAGGAGCAGTGTGACTGTCACTCGTGAGGTGACACGAAGTATGGGCAGACACCGCTATCGTAAGGAACAGAAGCAATATCATTTCTCTGTAGCTCCTGCATTTACCGATTCATTGCCCCGTCATAAGTATGAGGAGCGGGAAGTTAAGGCATGGGTTATTCCGGTGAGGCATGAGAAAGGACAAGCCGTTGTATGTTATGAGCGTTGTATTTTTGATTTAGATGATTATCAAAGGGCCATTGATCGGTCCCGCTGTAAACTCCACCATCCTCAAGCTCCGATTATACGACCTTTGTATTCACAGTTCATTACCCGGCAGGAATGGAAAGGAATCTTTCTGAATGTTGCATGGATTGTACTTTCTGTACTGATGGTACTGGGGGTAATTTTGAATTATCAAGCAGACAGAAAGAAAGCATAATATCGGAACAGACTGTATGAAGGGTACTTTATGAATATTATGATTTTCATGCATGTGACCTGTCAATGTTATTAGTAAATTCTAGAATGATGTTTTCTTTATATAAAACTTTCCCCGGACATTTCATGACAGAAACATCCGGGGAGAGGCATTTCGCTTTTTATTTATTGCAGAGTTTTATTTTGCCTTTACATTCAGATTGGATAATTCTGTGTCCTTATGGATGGATGGCAGATTATTCTGTTTTACAACAACAGTATGAACTTTCCCTTTTGCCACTTGCGGCAAAGTGAATTTCTGTTTGTAGATAACCTGTTCCGCTGATGGGCGCAGCAGATAGCCTGTTTCTTTTTCAAAGCGGTTGTATATTCTTACCACAATTTGGTTACTGCCTTTTTGAAGTGGTAGCAGCACCTTTTCCTCACGGAACTTGCAGCGGTAAGGGTTGAGGTGTTTCATTACAGACTTGCCGTTCAGATAGATTTCGATACCGTTTCCAGCACCTACATCTACTAGAATATCTTGTGCTTTGGGCGATTCTACCTGCTGCATTAGGAAGTAACTTTCCAGAATATTGCTGGGGAACATGGCTTTTTCCTCATTCACTTCTTTCCATTGTCCTTTTCTTACCGGTGCTTTTTCCGGATCAGTATGGATGGTGGCAGGAGCATCGAACAATCCGCTGCCCGGCCCGCAGAAGTAACGCTGACCCCATACGGCCTTGGAAGATAGGTTTAGTGCCTGTGCCTTGCTTGCGTCAAGGGTTACTGTGTAAGGTGTTCCATCTACTTCAACCAGTAATTCCTTACCGTTCTCCTGCGGAGTATAGGTAAATTCCAATGCGTTGAGGTTGGATTTGTTGATGCTCCATTGATAGCTCACCGTACTGCGGTAGTTGCTGTAATAATCGAAACAGGAATAACTATAATTAGGAGTGCGCTGTGCAGCTATAGGTTGTGGTTTCACCGGTTGGTCGAACGTGGCGCAAATCACTTGGATATCTTTTCCATATGCGTCGGCGGGCAGTGTGAAGATCATCTCCTGTCCTTTCTGAATCGCTTTAATGTCTGCTTTTTGCAGTTTGCATCCCGGTATGTTCAAAGTGATTTTATCATCGGCAGGACGGTTGCCCGATAAGATGAGGTAGAGGTTATTGCCTTTGCGGGTAATGGTTCCCCATTCGAATTGCTCGCGGAAAGGAGAGGCTTCTGTACCATAAATGGCTTCACGTTTTTCTTCAACCAGATACCGATTTCTTTCAGCACTTCTCTTTCAAAGGGTACTACGGAACCGTCGCCTTTGGGACCGATGTTCAGCAGGAAGTTTCCACCATGGGAAACTACATTGATCAGGCTGCGCAGTTTTTCCATCGCTTTGGTGTGAACGTCCCCCCTTTTTTGCCAGGAACGGTAGCTCCAGGTTTCATCGAACATGGAAGCTGCTGTTTGCCATGCGGTCTGCAAAGAGCCTTCGGGATATGTGTTGTCTGCCATGACACTGAAGTCATACTGATCGTTGCCCAACCGGCCGCTTACCATACAGTCTGGTTGCAATCTGTGCACTAGTTGATACAGTTCTTTGCTTTGTTCAGGAGTGTTGGAACCCATGTCAAACCAAAGTTCAGAAATGGGACCGTAGTTGGTCAACAGTTCGGTAACTTGTGCTTTGGTGAATTCATGGTGTTGTGGGGTGATGAAATCACAGTTATGGCTGGAGATGGGATAGGCTTGTGGAAAATGCCAGTCTATCAGTGAGAAATAGATGCCGAAGTTGATTCCGCCACGTTTGCAAGCTTCCGCCATCTCTTTTATAAAGTCGCGTTTGCCAGGGGTGGCATCGTATGAATTATAGTCGGTGGTGGCTGTACGGAACATACAGAAACCGTCGTGATGCTTGGTGGTAATGATGATGGAGCGCATACCGGCTTCTTTGGCCAGTGACACAATAGCGTCTGCATCGAACAGGGTGGGATTGAAACGCAGAGCGGTATCTCCATACCAATCACTGAAGATTCCCGCAAACGACTGGATTTGTTCACTGTATCCTCGGGTGACGGGGCTGCCTTCCCATACGCCTCCCAGTTCGGAATAAAGACCGAAGTGGATGAACATGGAATACTTGTTTTGATGCCATTTCTCAAATGCTTCTTTCGAGATTTGGGCGGTTACACCCAGGCTGATGACGCAAGCCATGATGAAGGTTAGTAATTTTTTCATGATTGTAATTAGTGGTTAACTGAATGAATATATTGCATAATTTCTGTTTGCTGGTCGGGATGGAACCAAACGATGTCTTTGTCTCGTTTGAACCAGGTCATCTGTTTACGAGAGTAGATACGGGAATTTTGTTTGATTTTCCCGATAGCGAATTCCAATGTCCATTCTCCATCCAGATACTTGAATATTTCTTTGTATCCTACGGTATTGAGCGAGTTCAGATGCCGGAAAGGATATACCTGCCGGGCTTCTTCCAACAAGCCGTCCTGCATCATGATGTCCACGCGGCGGTTGATGCGGTCATACAATTCTTCGCGGTCGCGAGTTAGTCCTATCTTGATGATGCGGAAAGGGCGTTCCTTGTGAGTGCGGGTACGAAAAGAAGTATAAGTTTTTCCAGTCATGTAGCATATTTCCAATGCATGTATTACTCGTTTGGGATTTTTCAGATCCACTATTTTGTAATACTCGGGGTCCAGCAGCTTTAGTTCGGCGCAAAGAGTGTCCAGTCCTTTTTGTTCGTAACGGTGTAGCATCAGCTGGCGTGTTTCGTTGTCTACAGTGGGGATATCATCTATGCCTTTGCAGATGGCATCTATATACATCATGGAACCTCCGGTCAGTATTACAGTGTCATGGTTTTGGTACAGGATTTCCAGTTGTGCTAACACATCTGCTTCGTATTGTGCGGCGCTGTAATAATCTGTTAGTTGTAATGTTCCGACAAAGTAATGAGGAACACGCGCCAGTTGCTTGGGAGTAGGGGCGGCAGTTCCTATCTTCAGGTCTGCATATAATTGGCGTGAATCTGCCGAGACAATGGAAGTCCGGAAGTGTTCGGCAATGGAAAGGCTTAGTTCGGTCTTTCCTACACCGGTAGGGCCGATAAGGACGATAAGGGTGTCAGGCATGGTGTTTATAAAAAGAGAGGGGCAGACGTTTAACGTCCGCCCCCGTTAAGATTAATAGTTTTCTTGCTCATAAGGGTCCGGTGAGGAGGCACCGCCCATATCAAATCCTTCGGGATCAAAGTCTTCCATATCGAAGTCTTGATCACCATAAAAATTCTCGTCTATATCCAGATTTCCGCTATTGCTTTTTGCCATCATTTCGTCAAAGTCGACGGTTTGTTTAGGGGCTTCTCCAGCTTTGCGCGAACATACTGCTTTGTCAAGGTCTTTGCCGGTGATGATTTCCGATAGTTCAATGAAAAACACTCGTTCTGCCAGCGGGTCGAATACATACAGCAATTTTTGCTTTTCGTCTTCCACCAAATCACTCAAGCGGGTTTCTCTCATGATGTAGCTGTCTTCTTCCGAACTACTTCCCATATCTTCCAGTGTGATTTCTTGATCTTTCTCCCAGTCGTCATCACAAATGAAGAAAGAGGTCATCTGGTCATCTTTATATCCTGCCGCTTTCAATATCGCTTCGTGCAAATCAAAGAAAGTTGCTTCCTGTCTCTTATACACATCTCCGAGCCCACGAGACACTCGCTAATC
>ERZ1027046.176-NODE-176-length-30202-cov-7.171593_pt1 | contig 30202 bp, 27 predicted proteins | sample MGYA00519431_ERZ1027046 | MGnify/ENA primary metagenome ERZ1027046 (study PRJEB26926, sample SAMN06164587) | human gut metagenome | biome: ENVO:00009003; feature: ENVO:2100002; material: ENVO:00002003 | host: Homo sapiens | place: USA | collected 2012 ...
GCGTGATGCAGACCCAGCAGCCCTGCTCCCGCTGCGGCGGTAAGGGCAAGCTGGTCAAGAACCCCTGCAAGGTCTGCCACGGCAGCGGAAAAACTGCCGCCAGGAAAACGCTGGAGGTGTCCATCCCCATGGGCATCGACGACGATCAGAGCTTTGCACTGCGGGGCATGGGCGACGCCGGTGCCAACGGCGGCCCCGCCGGTGACGTCATCGTGATGGTCACGGTCCGTCCCAGCGAGGTGTTCCAGCGCGACGGCTACGACGTCTACGTCATCGTCCCCATCACCTACAGTCAGGCGGTTCTGGGCGACAGCATCACCGTGCCCTCGATCGACGGCAAGGTGGAGGTCACTGTGCCCGAGGGTACCCAGAGCGGCACTACCTTCCGCCTGCGGGGCAAGGGCATCCAGTACCTGAATGGCCGGGGCCGGGGCGATATGTACGTCAGGTGCGAGGTCGAGATCCCCAAGAAGCTCAGCAAGACCCAGCGCGACGCCCTGAAGAAGTTCGAGGGCACTCTGAAAGAAGAGAACTACGAAAAGCGCAAGGGCTTCTTCAAGAAGCTGAAGGATATGTTCCAGTAAAACGTAAAAAAGAGGGCGGGTGCCCTTCCCCATCGGGAAGGGCACCCGCCTTTGTTGTTCTTTGGAGTCTCCTGACTTATCAGCTGAAGATGACAAGCGCGTTGATCAAGAGGCCGACGCCCGTGAAGCAGCTGGACACCGTCCAGAAGGTGCAGCCGAGGCCGTAGAATGCATTGGCGACGCTCTTATCCATATAACGGGTCAGAGCATCCGGGCCAGTGCTGGTCCAGTCCTTCGGATGAGACTTCCGGTAGTCGCGCACACCGGCGACACCGGCGAACCATCCGTAGAACGGGATAAAAACAGCAGCTGCTGCCTGAACGATGTTGGCACCACCAGAGGTATAGGTCATTTCCTCTTCGTTCATAACGCAATAGGAAGCGGGAAGCATCATGATGTTTTCCATAGTAGCACTCCTTTACGAACAATATCCCAAAACGATGCACGGTGCATCGTTTTTTCAAGAGAGAGGCGAAGCTTCCGGAACGCCGCGGGGAAAGCTTACAGGATGAGCAGGATGGCGCTCAGGGGGGCAAGAGCGATGACCGTACCGGCGGCCACCGTGTCACGCAGGAAGTTGGAAGGGGACTTGGACATATCATTGCTGAGGGCGTCGGACGCACGGCCCAGCACGGTGAAGAGGTTGCCCTTGCGGTTGCTGGAAACGCTGAGCCAATCCTTGGCCTGCGAGATGCCCCAGACATAGCTGGAAGCCAGAACAGCGACGCCCACGACGGTGACGACACCGCCCACAGCGCTGCCGCCGGAGGTGTAGGTCATCTCATCTTCGGAAAGGGCGGTATAGCCAGCGGGAAGCTCCATATATTTCTTCATAGGTGAAACACTCCTTTTGTATCAGCAGGCGGTACACCGCCTGAATTTCCCTCAGACAGAACCATGTTCTCTGTCAGCATCATTCTACTACAAGGCCGTGTTTTGTGCAAGTGTTTTGGCTAGAAACGACAAAAACCCGGGAAAATGCATGAAAAACAGCCCTGAAGTTTGTGGAAAAGCACTGCAATAATTTCCAGCATCAGCCTGCGGCACCAGCCCGGTAGAGGTAGGGGTCGCTCTTGAAGCTGTCGAAGCTGTAGAGCACGAGGATCTGGTCATAGCCGTTGTCCGCGATGAGCTGGTCGAGGCCGTAGTTGTAGTTGCGGAAGTCCACCACGTCGATGTCGGAATAGTTGGCCGTCAGGTAGGGCACGAAGCAGTTGGCGTAGCTGTCCTTGATGACCAAAATTCGACCGCGCCCGGTGCCGTCGCCCTTGATGCGGCTCAGGCCGTTGTTGCCGTGGAGGAACATGGCGTACTTGTCGTAGACGGAAAGCTTGTCCGTGTCGTAGAGGCCGGTGGTCTCGCCCTCGGCGGGCTGGCCCGGGGCGGTGACGGTGTAGATGGTCAGGGCGTTGGGCAGGTCGTAGTAGGTGATGGTGTCCGGCTCGGCATCGGGCGTCCGGGCCTTGGAGTAGTGGGTGCCGTAGAAGCCCTCTGCCGTCCGGGCTGTATGGGCCGAGGGGTCAAAGGGCGTAAGGCCCAGTGCGGTGCAGAGCTGCTGGTAGGCGTAGTATGCGCCGGTGCTCGTCCAGTGGTGGTCGGTGCGGTAGTAGATATATTCGCCCTTGTGGTCGGCGAGGGTCTGCCGCACGTCCACAAACCGGCCTCCGGCGGCCTGCACGGCCTCCGAGAGGGCGTCGAGATAACGGTCCTCGTCCAGCAGGGGAGCGCCTGCGGGGACGTTCTCAGGGTAGACAGCGGACGCCGCAGGCACCAGCATCACATTGACGAGGCCCGGGTGCCGCCGGCAGAGGGCTTCAAGGGCGGCTGTATTCTTGGGCAGGGTGCGCGTCTCGCTGGAGACCAGACCGTAGGTGCGGGGGAACATCATATGCTCTTTGCCCAGCAGGATACCGCCGCTCTGCTCCTTCTGCATCACCTTGGTCTCTACGGTGCTCTGGAGGGCGACCCAGTTGTCGCGGCCCGCCACCTGATCCTTGACGTACTTGGTGTAGGCCGTGAAGAACTTGTTCAGGCCGTCTGCCGAGAAGCTGGACAGGCTGGGCCGCTGGGAGAGGGTGGTGTTTTCCAGCTCACTATAGGCCCTGTCCGGGGTGATGAGGTCGAGGGCGAACAGCCCCACGAAAAACAGGCTGAATGCGAGCAGCACCGGGTAACGGAAGATGGAAGCAGAGCGCTTCGAATGTTTTGCCATCGTTTGCGCCTCCTCTTAGAAGTTGAAATACAGGAACGGGCTGTTGGTGCTGCCCACGACATAGGCCATCGAGATGGTCAGGAGGGCCAGAATGGTCAGCGCCTTGGTGACGGCATGGCGGGAAAGCAGGTCCCACAGCTTTTCGATGAGCGGAGTGCAGCAGAGGACAGAGACCGCCAGCAGCACACCGTAGTTGCGCAGGAAGTAAAGGGGCATCACGCCGCCGGAGGGGATAAAGAGCTTTTGGAACAGCAGCCCGAACTCCACGCCCGCGTCGTTGCCCACGAACATGGCCCAGCCCACCACCACGAGGAAGAGGGTGTAGAGATGGGGCCAGACCCTGCCCTTCTTCAGATAGGGCAGCAGGAAGAGCTTTTCCAGAGCCAGCAGCACAAAATAGTATAAGCCCCAGCAGATGAAGTTCCAGTTCGCGCCGTGCCAGATGCCCGTGAGCAGCTCGACGACGAAGAGGTTGAAGATCTGACGCCGGAGGCCCTTCCGGTTGCCGCCGAGGGGGATATAGACATACTCCCGGAACCAGCCCGAGAGGGTCATGTGCCAGCGCCGCCAGAACTCGGTGATGGAGGCGGAGATATAGGGGTAGTTGAAGTTCTGGGGAAAGTCGAAGCCCAGCATCCTGCCCATGCCGATGCCCATCATGGAGTAGCCGGAAAAGTCGAAATAGAGCTGCAAGGAGTAGGCGATGACGCCCAGCCAGACCAGCGGAGTGGAGGCGTTGGCAAGGCCCACGAAGGAGACGGAGGGGCTGTCCGCCACCCCGATGATGTCGGTCCAGAGGGCGCCGACGGCGTCGGCCAGCAGGACTTTCTTTGCCAGACCGAAGGTGAAGAGGGTCATGCCCTCCTCGATCTGCTTTAAGTTATAGCGGCCTTTGTAGACGTGGAGGCGGTCGGAGACGTCCCGGTACTTGACGATGGGGCCTGCGATGAGCTGGGGGAACATGACGACGTAAGCGCCGAAGTCGATGATGTTGTGCTCGGTCTTTACGTCCCGGCGGTAGACGTCGATGGTGTAGGAGAGGGTCTGGAAGGTGTAGAAGCTGATGCCCAGCGGCAGCACGCTGATGCCCGGGATGGCCGCAAAGCTGGTGCCGAAGAGGGCGTTGAGGCTGCTGAGCACAAAGTTTGCATACTTGAAGTAGAAGAGCATCCCGAGGCTGCCCGCCAGTGCGATGAGCAGCAGGACGAGGCGGGCCGTCCGGTTCCGGTCGAAGCGCTCAAGCCCGAGTCCGCAGAGATAGTTGATAAGGATGAGGGCCAGCATGACCGGGAAAAACCGCACCTCGCCCCAGCAGTAGAACACGAGGCTGCACAGGAAGAGGACGGTGTTTTTGAGCTTCGGGGGCGCGAGGTAATAGAGCGCCAGCGTGATGGGCAGAAAGCGCAGCAGAAAGATGATGGTGCTGAAGACCACGGCGTCAGTCTCCTTTCGGACTTCCCCCGGTGGGGGGAGCGGACAGCGCCGGGAGGCGCTGCGTGAGAGGTTTTACCAAAGCGAAAAAGGCCGATGCCGCTGCGGCACCGGCCCGGAAGCGCTTCTTTACTTGCCCAGAACGCCGTTGACGGCGCTGGTCAGGTCGGCAGAGCAGCCGTTGGAGGCAATGACCATCACCACGAGGTCGTCGCTGCCGTCGATGATGGCATTCTCCACGTTGGACTGTGCCTCAGCAAACTCGGCGTAATTGCCGTAGAAGGCCACCTGATCCTGCTGGTAGGTCTTGAGGGTGTCCATGACATCCTGTGCCTTGCCTGCGGCGGGCTGGATGGCCAGCACGAGGCCGGCGTCGCCGTTGTCGTTGCTCTTGATGCCCTTGTAGCTGGTGACATCGTCGGCCTTCAGGCCGAAGTCGTACTCGATGTTCATGGCCGTGATCTCAAACTGGTTGGAGATGGGGTTCGTTTCCAGCAGGGCGTCCACGGCAGAGGCCACGGCGTCGGAAGCGCCGTTCTCCTCGGCGGAGACGGAAGCAGCAGGCTCAGAGGCGCTCTGGCTGGCAGCCCCGGAGGAGGCTGCGGAGGAGGCCGCAGAGGATGCAGAAGAGGCAGAGCCGCCGCATCCTGTCAGCAGGACACAGCCCGCAGCCAGCGCAGCAGCAGAAAGGACGAGTTTCAGACGAATATTCATAGAAGATTTCCCTCTTTTGTCGTTAAATTTCTAAGGCCCGGCCGCACCGAAAAACGTCGGCCCAAGACCCTTATCAGTCTATCATAACGAGGTTCGGATTGCAAACGAACTGCAAGATTTTTAACCTTTTCTTCACCGGTCGGGTCAGCCTTCGGCCGCGATGTCCCGCAGCGTCTGGATATACTCCTCGAAGCAGAGGCCGCTGGCGTTGATCCGGGCCGCATTTTCGACGCCGACATACCGCCAGTGCCACGGCTCGTAGATGATCTCGGTCTTGTCCTCGGCGTCCTTCGGGTAGCGGAGGATGAAGCCGTAGTCCCCGGCGTGCGCACAGAGCCAGCGGAAGGCGGCGGTGTTCTCGAAGCCCTCGTCCAGCCCGGTGTGTTCGGGGCTGTTCAGGTCGGCGGCGAGGCCGCAGTTGTGCTCGGAGTAGCCCGGAGGGTTGACGACGGCTGCGGCCTTTTCCTTGGCAGCGGCGTTGTCATAGCCCTTGTTGAGGTAGTACTGGGTCTTTTTCTCGTAGAGGCTGGTCTGGTACTTGACGCTGCGGTAGCCGCTCTGCATCCAGACGGTCACATTTTCCGCAGCAGCGGCCTTCTGCAGCTCCAGAAAGGCATTGCAGGCCACGGTCTGCAGGGTCTTGTTCACTGCGGTCTTGGAGCCGCACTCGGCGGTCTCAAAGGTGTAGTTTTCCGGCATCTTATTGGTGTGGTTCACAAGGATCATCAGCGGGTCGGCCAGCATGGCCTTCGCCTCGGCGGCGGTCAGGCCCAGCAGGTTATCCCGGCTCTCCACGCTCTCGGCGGCGGCTCCGCTCACGGCGCTGCTCTCCGCCTTGCTGCCCGGCGCAGCCGACGGCAGACTGCTGGCCGCACTATTGGCGGCGCTCCCGGCGGCATCCGCCGTGGGCACCGGAGCCTTGCGGCGGGAAAGCAGGAAGGACACACCGCCCACGGCCACGCAGACCACAAGGGTCAGCCCGGCGATGCGGCGGATGGCGCGGTTGCGTCGCCGCCGCCGGATCTCTGCCCGGGTCAGGCGGCGGCGGTGGATGGGTTGCTGCTGATTCATAAGAGACCTTCTTTCTCGGTTCGTTTTCTGTATATTATGTTTCTCCGGGGGCATCCTAAACCCGAGGTGACAGCGATGAAGATGACAGCGGAAGAATACGCGCGGCGGGTGAAACAGGTCGGCCCCCGCTCCCCTCTGGGCTCCGACTGCCTGTGGGCCTTCTGCGTGGGCGGCGGCATCTGCCTGCTGGGCGAGGTGCTGCGCGGGTGGTATCTTGGTATGGGGCTGGATGCCGAGCTTGCCGGCACCCTGACCAGCTGCACCCTCATCGTGCTGTCGGCCCTGCTGACCACGCTGGGCCTCTACCAGAAGCTTGCCGCCAGAGCCGGTGCAGGCTCGCTGGTGCCCATCACAGGCTTTGCCAATGCCGTGGTCAGCGCCGCCATCGAGTTCAAGCCCGAGGGCCGGGTCTGCGGCACCGGAGCCAAGATGTTCACCATTGCAGGGCCGGTCATCGTGTACGGCACTCTGGCCGCTGTGGTCTATGGCGGGGTGCTCTGGCTGCTGGGCGGCTGACCGCTCTGTCTACAATACGCCTGCCGGGATGCAAAAATTGCAGTTTTCCGGCAGAGCGGATGGAGCAGAATATCGCACGAGCGCTATTATAGCACAAATCCCAAAGAAAAACAGCCCTGAAAGGGGGATTTTTTCATGGCGACCCGCCGGGGTGACACCCTGATCTTCCCAAAACCGCCTGTCATCGCCGCACACGCCTGCATCGGCGGCAAAAAGGAGGGCGAAAGCCCGCTGGCGGCAGAGTTCGATGAGCTGCACAGTGACAACCGCCTCGGGCAGGCCAGCTGGGAGGCCGCTGAAACGCAGCTGCAATTACAGACGGCACGGCTCTGCCTGAAAAAAGCCCACGCCACCGAAAAGGACGTGAGCCTCCTGCTGGCCGGAGACCTGCAGGCCCAGTGCACAGCCTCGGGCTATGCGGCCCGGGCGCTGGGCCTGCCCTTTGCGGGGCTGTTCGGGGCCTGCAGCACCATGGCCGAGGGCCTTGCGCTGGGCGCTGCTCTGTGCGAGGGCGGTGCTGCGCGCAATCTGCTGGCCATGGCTTCCAGCCACTTCTGCGCGGCAGAGCGGCAGTTCCGCACGCCGCTGAGCTACGGCGCGGTGCGCACGCCTACGGCCCAGTGGACTGCCACCGCTGCCGGATGCTGCCTTTTGCAGCCGCAGGGCGAAGGCGTTGGCATTGCCGCTGCCACCTTTGGCCGTGTGCAGGATTATCAGGTAAAGGACATCAACAATATGGGGGCTGCCATGGCCCCGGCAGCGGCTTCCACCCTGCTGCACTATTTTAAGGATACCGGCACCGAACCGCAGGAGTTCGACTGCATCTATACCGGCGACCTTGGGCAGGTGGGCAGTCAGCTGCTGCGGGAGCTGCTGGCCGCAGAAGGCTTGTTGATCAAAAACCATGTAGACTGCGGGTGCATCCTGTTCGATGCAAACGAGCAGAGCGTAAAGAGCGGCGGCTCCGGCCCGGGCTGCTGCGCGGCGGTGCTGTGCGGGCACATCCTGCCGCGCCTGCGCCGGGGCAGCCAGAAGCGGGTGCTGTTCACAGCCACCGGGGCCCTGATGAGCCAGACCACCTTTTTGCAGAAGGAGACCATCCCGGCGGTGGCGCATCTGGTGGAGCTGCGTGCGCCGGAAAAGGAGAAGTAAGATGAACTATTTCTGGGCTTTCTGTGTGGGCGGGGCCATCTGCGTGGCGGGACAGCTGCTCATCGACCTGACCGGCCTGACCCCGGCCCGCATCCTGACCGGATATGTGGTGGCGGGCGTGGTGCTTTCGGCCATTGGGTGGTATGCCCCGCTGGCCGAGTTTGCCGGGTGCGGGGCCACGGTTCCCCTGCTGGGCTTCGGCCATCTGCTGGCAAAGGGCGTGCGCACCGCGCTGCAGGAAGAAGGTGCTGTGGGCATCCTCACCGGCGGGCTGACCGCCGCTGCGGCCGGTGTTACCACCAGCCTTGTGTGCGGCGTGGTGTGCAGCTGGGTGGGCAAAAGTCACGACCAGAACTGAAGAAGAAATACACCAGAACATTGTCACTTTGTCCGCCACCCTTCGCCCTGTTTTTCCACCGCACTGCGGTAAACTGTGCAAAACAGGAGGTGATGCGGATGAAGCACCGCTGGACGACCCTTTTGTGGGAGCTTTGGGCTGCACAGGCCTTGTGCGCGGTGGCAGCCCTGCCGCCGGGCAGTGCGTTCCATACATGCCCGGCACTGGCGCTGCCGGGGCTGGCCCTTGCGGCGGCGGTGCCCACGGCATGGGCTGCGTGGGCGCTGCTGGCCGAGCCGCCCGACGGCCTGCCGCCGGAGCAGCTTCTGGAGCAGGCACCGGGGTTCGATTTTGCCACCCTGTGCGATTTTGAGCGGCCTGCTGCCGTGCTCTGAAAAGCGGGCAAAACAAAAACCCCTGTGCCGGGAACCCGGTACAGAGGTTTTGTTCGTCAATCAGAAAGCGATCAAGCGTTCTTGTTAGCACGCTTTGCCATACGGCTGATCTTGCGGCTGGCGGTGTTCTTTTTGATGACACCCTTAGCGCGAGCCTTGTCGATCGCGGAAACAGCAGCCAGGACGGTTGCGTCCTTGTCAGCGGCATTCGCATCGATGGCAGCGTCTGCCTTCTTGACGACTGTTTTCAGGTTGGTCTTAATGGCCTTGTTGTGAGCCTGCTCTGCAGCAGCCTGCACGACGCGGTCCTTCTGAGATTTGATGTTAGGCATTCGTTCCACCTCCTTGGCTACCTATAACAGCGCACCCTATGATACCATATTTCGCGTACCAGCGCAAGCGTTTTTTTGATTTTTGTTTAGAAAAGTTTTATTTTTTCCATACTTTCTGCATGCAGAGGGGGCATTTGGCCCCAAAACAGGCAGGAGGAGCAGAAAAATGCGTTTTACCGATATGGCAGACGAGATGTTTGGTGCAGCACAGGGGGCGCTGCCTGCCGGGGTAAGGCTTGCCACAGCAAAGCGCGGCGGGGTCACAATAACGCGGGTGGAGATCGCGCGCGAAGGGCTGGCGAAGCCCCGCGGACGGTATGTCACGCTGGAAATGCCCAGCGTCAGCGTGCTGGACGAGCGGGACGCTGCGGTGATCGAGACCTGTGCGGCAGAACTGCGCGCCCTGCTGCCGCCGGAAGGGCCGGTGCTGGTGCTGGGCATCGGGAACCGGCGGGTCACGGCGGATGCCCTCGGCCCGCGCACGGCGCAGAAGATTTTAGTCACCATGGGGCCGCAGCACACGCTGCCGGTAAAAGGCATCCGGCCGGTGGCCGCCATTGCGCCGGGGGTGTCGGCCTCCACCGGGCTGACTCTGCGCCAGCTGGCCGGGGCCATGGTGGAAGCGGTGCGGCCGGCGGCCCTGATCTGCGTGGACAGCCTTTGCAGTGCCGAGGGCGCGCGGCTGGGCCGCAGCGTGCAGTTCTCCGACACCGGGCTGTACCCGGCGCAGGCGGATCATGCAAAGCATCTGGACGCGGCAGCGCTGGGCGTGCCGGTGATCGCGGCGGGCATCCCCACCTTGATGGATTCGGACGAAGGAGCAGATCTTGTGGTCACGCCCCGGGCGCTGGACAGCGTGATCGCCCACGGCTCGGCTCTTCTGGCCGGTGCCATCAACCGGGCCTTGCAGCCAAGGCTCAGCGTGGCGCAGCTGTTCTGGCTGGCGGGGTAACACCGGTGGGCCGGAAGGGAGGTTATTTTATGCGCAGCAAAGCACTGCCGCCCGCCCGGGCGCAGGGGCATATCGTGCCGTTTCTGGAAGCGGCTGCTCTGTTTGCCGCACTGTGCATCTTTGCCCGCACGGCGGCACTGATGCTGGCTGCGGCCATTACTGCACCGCTGCCAATGGCCGAAACTCTTTTCTGGCTGGGGCGGCAGTCCGCACAGGAACAGCCCGCATCATCTGTGCAGGTGGAAGCCGCACCGGACAGCACACCGGAAGCGGCGGCATCCTCTCTGCCGCAGGCCGTGCAGGCGCTGACCGGGAACATTGAGGACTACCTTGTGCCGCTGCTGGGCGAGGAAGCCCGCCCGGCGGATGCGGGTGCTGTCATTGAAAAAAATTATCCGCAGGGCAGCGGCGAAAAGTACATTCCCTGCGGGGCGGGCAGCATCAAAAACAATACCCGGCAGACGGCGGCAGACATTGCGGCGGAGATCGAGAATCCGCTGCCCTTTGCCATTGAGCCGAACAGTCCCGACCCGCAGGTGCTGGTGATGCACACTCACGCCACCGAGGACTACCGCCTTTCGGCCGGGCTGTGGTTTGCCCCCGGCGATGGTGCCCGCAGCACCGACTGCAGCGTGAACATGTGCGCGGTGGGCCGTGTGGTGGCCGATACCCTCAATGCGGCAGGCATCAACACCCTGCACGACGAGACCCTGAACGACTACCCTAGCTACACCGGCAGCTATGCCAACAGCCGGGCCGTGGTGCAGCAGTATCTGGCCCGGTATCCCAGCATCAAGGTGGTGCTGGATGTCCACCGGGATGCCATCGAGACGGAAAGCGGTAGCCGCTATGCCCCGGTGTGCATGGTGGACGGGCGGCAGGCCGCACAGGTCATGATCATCTGCGGGTGCGACAACGGCACCACCGTTCAGCTGCCGGGCTGGCGGCAGAATTTGCGCTTTGCCGCTGCGTGGGAGCGCAGCATGGAAGGAATGTACCCCGGTTTTACCCGGCCGGTGCTGTTCAGCTACCGGTTCTACAATCAGGATCTGACCACCGGCAGCCTGCTCATTGAGATCGGCGGGCACGGCAATAACCTGAACGAGGCTCTTTATGCCGGGCAGCTGGCGGCAAAGGGCCTTGCTGCCGCATTGCTGGGCGGTGCTTGACAAAACGCCGCCAAAGTGCTATTTTTTAAAGGTCAAATGCAAAGATCGGGAAAAGTAGCGCGGGTCGTCCGGCCCAGAGAGTGCGGCACAGCTGAGAGCCGCGCCCGCACGCCGCGTGAACGAACACCCGGGAGCAGCAAACTGAACATGGCAGCTGCCATTAGTAGGTGCGCCGCAGGCCCTGCGTTACAGGGGCAGCGCTTTTATTGAGCGCGTGAGCGACCGGACACTTCCGGTAATTCAGGTGGCACCGCGGACATTACAAGACAGCTTGTTCGCCCTGAACTTTCAGGGAGAACAAAGCTGTCTTTTTCATTTTATATCGAAAGGGAGAACAAACACTATGGAACGCACTGAGATCGTTTCGCTGTTCAAAAACACCCCCGCCGACGGCACCGAGATCACCGTCTGCGGCTGGGCAAAGAACATCCGCGACTCCAAGAACATCGGCTTCATCGCCCTGTCGGACGGCGGCTGCTTCAAGACCCTGCAGGTCGTGCTGGAAGCAGGCAAGCTGGCAAACTACGATGAGGTGATCCACACCGGTCTGTACAGCAGCCTGCGCGTCAAGGGCAAGCTGGTGCTCACCCCGCAGGCAAAGCAGCCCTTTGAGCTGAATGCCGACAGTGTGGAGATCCTGGGCGACTGCCCGGCGGACGAGTATCCGCTGCAGAAAAAGAAGATGAGCATGGAATATCTGCGCACCATGCCCACCCTGCGCCCCCGCACCAACACCTTCAACGCCGCTTTCCGCGTGCGCAGCGCCGCTGCCTACGCCATCCACAAGTTCTTCCAGGAGAACGGCTTCGTTTACTCTCACTCTCCGCTGCTCACCTCTTCCGACTGTGAGGGCGCAGGCGAGATGTTCCGCGTCACCACGCTGGATCTGGAGAATGTGCCCAAGAACGAGGACGGCACTGTGGATTACACCCAGGACTTCTTCGAGAAGCCGGTCAACCTGACCGTTTCCGGCCAGCTGGAAGCCGAGGCCATGGCTATGGCATTCGGCAAGGTGTACACCTTCGGTCCCACCTTCCGCGCCGAGAAGAGCTTTACCACCCGTCACGCCGCCGAGTTCTGGATGATCGAGCCGGAGATGGCATTCTGCGACCTGTCCGGCTACATGGACACCGCCGAGGCCATGACCAAGTACGTCATCCGCTACGTGCTGGACAACTGCCCGGATGAAATGGCCTTCTTCAACCAGTTCATCGACAAGGGCCTCATCGAGCGTCTGGAGCTGGTGGCAAACTGCGAGTTTGGCCGCATCAGCTACACCGAGGCCATCGAGATCCTGAAGAAGAACAACAAGAAGTTCCAGTTCCCTGTGGAGTGGGGCGTGGACATCCAGACCGAGCACGAGCGCTACCTGACCGAGGTGGTGTTCAAGAAGCCTGTGTTCGTCACCGACTACCCGAAGGAGATCAAGAGCTTCTACATGAAGCAGAACCCGGACGGCAAGACCGTGGCAGCCGCAGATATGCTGGTGCCCGGCATCGGCGAGCTGATCGGCGGCAGCCAGCGTGAAGAGAACTACGACAAGCTGGTGGCCCGCATGGACGAGCTTGGCATGGACAAGACCAACTACGACTGGTACCTGAACCTGCGCAAGTTCGGCGGCGTGGAGCACTCCGGCTACGGCTTGGGCTTCGAGCGCATGATCATGTACCTCACGGGCATCCAGAACATCCGTGACGTGCTGCCCTTCCCCCGCACTGCATACGGCTTCTGAGTATGACGATTTGAATGCCCTCCGCTTGCGCTTTGGGCATATTCAGCGGAATGAATTTTTAATATTCGTGTTTGTCGCGGCCTGCGGGCCGCTCCAAACACATTTTCACGCAAGGGGCCGTATCCGGAAACTGCTGCTTTAAAATGATACAGCTGTTGACCGCGGCGGCCTTACCTGTGAAAGTGCGATCCCGGAAAGTCCGCAGACTTTCCGGGATCGCTTTCTATAAAAATTTTACCGCTATGATTGCCAGAGCAAAGCGGAGGCAATTCTAAATCAGAAAGATGCCCGACTTTTCAACAAGGAGCACAAAAGAAGTGGAAAACATTTCCTCTGCCCTGCTGGACTGGTTTTACAAAAACCACCGCATCCTGCCCTTCCGCACCGACCCCAGTCCCTACCATGTGTGGCTCAGCGAGATCATGCTGCAGCAGACCCGGGTCTCGGCGGCACTGCCCTACTACGAACGCTTCCTCGCCGCCCTGCCGGACATTCCGGCCCTTGCCGCCTGCGAAGAGGAAAAGCTGCACAAGCTCTGGGAGGGTCTTGGCTACTACAGCCGGGTGCGCAACCTGCAAAAGGCTGCACGCATCGTCTGCGAGCAGTACGGCGGACAGCTGCCCGCCGACTATGATGCCCTGCGGGCCCTGCCCGGCATCGGGGACTACACGGCGGGAGCCGTTGCGTCCATCAGCTTCGGCATCTCGGTGCCCGCCGTGGACGGCAATGTGCTGCGGGTGTTCTCCCGTTTGTACAACGACCCCGCTGCCGTCACGGAACCGGCAGTGAAAAAAGCGTTCACCGCCCGCGTGATGGAGCACCAGCCGCCGGATGCGCCCGGCGACTACAATCAGGCCCTTATGGAGCTGGGAGCGCTGGTCTGCGTGCCGAACGGTGCGCCCCTGTGCGAAAAATGCCCGCTTGCCCACCTGTGCGCCGCCCGTGCTGCGGGCACTGCATTGGAGCTGCCCCGCAAAGCAGCGCCCAAGCCCCGCAGACTGCAGCCTGTGACGCTGGCCCTGCTGGAAAGCCCGGCAGGTTTCCTTTTACAGCAGCGGCCCCAAAAGGGCCTGCTTGCCGGGCTGTGGCAGCCGGTACTGTGGGAGGGTGAAACCCTTGCCGCCGGAGAGGTCCTTGCCCGCCTGCAGGCCATGGGGCTGGATACCGGCACCGCCGCGCCGGAAGCGCTGCCCGCTGCAAAGCACATCTTCAGCCACATCGAGTGGCATATGAACGGCATCCTGCTGCATGTGCCCGCCCAAGATGCCCCGGCAGGCTGCGTGTGGGCAAGCCGGGAAGCCCTGCAGGCCGAGTATACGCTGCCCGGCGCATTCAAGGCATACAGGAAGCTTATAGTATGAAATTTTGGCCTTTTTGACCTGAATGGTTGTAATTTTTGACAGGAACGGGTATAATAAAAGCCAACAAGCACTGGAATGAAAGCTGAAACATCGTTTCAACGAAAAAAGGAGTGTATTGAACCTATGAAGAAATCTTGTCTGGTCGCTGTGATCACTGTTCTGGCCGCTGTTGCCGGTGCCCTTGCTGCTGTTGCTGTTTACCTGCACCGCCGTGAGAAGGAGCTGGACGAGTACGAGCGTCTGCTGTTCGGCGAGGACGATGCTGCAACGGTAGAGCCGGAGGCTGCTGCCGAAGAGGCTGCCCCTGCAGAGGATGCTGCAGAATAAAAAACACGAACCGTAAACCTTCGGGCGCACCGGCAGTCTGCAAAAGGCTGTGCCGGTGCGCCCTTTTTGCTACATAGAAGGAGTGTATCATGAAGCGTTTTCTGCTCTGGCTCGTGGGTGTGGTGCTGGGCGTAGGCATCTTTCTGGGCGCGGTGATGGGCGTGAGCTATGCCTTTACCACTGAGGGCGGCTGCCCGGACAGCACCGCGCAGTTTGGCACCGAAGCGCTGGAACCCAACGGCTGGTGCTGGCAGGTGCCACTCATCGGCGGAAAGCTCGATAAGGTGTTTGCCAGCCCCGCCACCCTCACGGTGCAGAAGCTGGGCACGCTGTACACGGCCCACCCGGCCATCACCCTGCCGGACTGGGCCAGCTACACCACCCTCACCATCCAGAACGCCTATGGCAGCATTGTATTTGTGGGCAGTGTGAGCGATTATCAAAGCTTTTTGTTCCCGGCCAACGGCGAATATAAGGCAGAGCTATCGGTCTGGCGGGTGCCGGAGGGCGGCATGGCCACCCAATTTGAGGGCGGCAGCACCGGCGCAGTGCGCAGAAATCTGGGGCTGGAAAAGCCTGCAAAGCCCACCGGCTGGTATCGTTATGCCTTCCGGTTCACCCTGCAGGCCAGCGCGGAGGTGGAGCTTTCCGCCGAGCGGGTGGAGCAGGGCGGCATTGTGGGCCTGCGCATCTCCGGCATGACCGGCGATGCAGCACCCACTGTGGAGACCGACCTTGGCAATGTGCAGTGCGTGCGTGCAGCCGATGGCTGGCGGGCCTACATCCCGGCGGCATACAACGCTTCCTCCGGCGGGCATGAGGTGAACATTACCGTGAATGGCGAGACTATCACCTGCAGCATCATCGTGCTGCCCAAGGATTTTGGCACGGTGGACGTGGAGCCGGAACCGGATGCATCGGAAGCGGCAAACACCCAGTTCCGCAATGCAGTCTGGGGCCTGTACGAAGCGCCCGCGCGGGAAAAAATGTGGCAGGGTGGCTTTGTGAACCCGGTGGAAAGCTACACCACCCTTGTGGATTACGGTCAGGTCAGGGTGGTGAACGGCAGGCAGGGCAGCCGTTCCAACTCCACAAAGCTTTATACCATTCCCGGCGAGCCCTGCCGCGCCCCGGCAAACGGCGTGGTGGTGCTGGCCGCAGAGCTGGCCCTTACCGGCAACACGGTGGTCATCGACCATGGCTGCGGGATGCGCAGCTACCTGTACGGGCTGCAGACTCTTTCCGTCTCTGCCGGGCAGACGGTGGAAAAGGGGCAGGCTGTAGGCGTGCTGGGCGAGGAGCTGACCATGGACTTCAAGCTTGGCAGCAAGAGCGTGAACCCGTGGATGCTGTTCCAGACCAGCGGCGGATTGTTCTGGAAGGAGAACAGCTGACGATTTTAAATGGCCTCCGCTTTGCTCTGGCCATAAACAGCGGAATTTTTATTTTTATAAGAGCAATGCCGGACGGCCTGCGGGCTGTCCGGCATTGCATTTTCACAGAAAGAGTCATAAAGAAAAACGGCATCATCTGCCGGTTTCGATCTTTTACGTGAAAAAAGGGTCCTGAAAAGCCCGCAGGCTTTTCAGGACCCAAACATAAAAGAATAATTCCTCTAAATACGGCTAGAGCGAAGCGGAGGCTGTTTCGATGGTCAAATCATCAGGAAATGGCATCCACGTCCCACTTCATGCGGACGGCATCGGCACCGTCCAGTTTGATGTTCAGCGCACCGGCGTTGTCCATCACCTGCTGCGGGGTGCGGGCACCGCACAGCACATGCAGGCCGGGGATCATGCGGGCGGTCAGGGCGATCACCAGCTGTGCCAGAGAGCAGTCGTATTTCTCGGTCAGGTCGCCCCACTTTGCCAGCATGTCCAGCGCCTGTGCCCGGCGGGCGGGCTGGAAGCTGGGGTTCGAGTTGCGGGTGCTGCCCTCGGGATAGGTGGTGTCCATGGTCACCTTGCCGGTCAGCAGGCCCTGCTCCAGCGGAGAGTATGCCTGCACCGAAACGCCCAGCTCCTTGCAGGTAGGCAGCAGCTGCTTTTCCACACGGCGGGTGAGCAGGCTGTACTTTTCCTGAATGACATCCAGCTGACCGTACTTGCAGTAGCCGCGGATGATGTCCGCAGTGACATTGGAAGCACCGATGGCACGGATCTTGCCCTGCTCCTTCAGCTTCATCATGGCTTCCACCGTCTCTTCCAGCGGGTAGATGCCGAAATCGGGGGTCTGCCAGTGGGTGTACAGCACATCCAGATGATCGGTGTGCAGGCGGCGCAGGCTGTCCTCCACATCCTCGATGATGCTCTTTGCAGAAAGGTCGCGGTAAACGGTGGTGCCGTCCACGACCTTGTGCAGCACCGGTGTTTCATGCCGCCACTCCAAACCGCACTTGGTGGAAAGCACCACCTTGTCGCGGTCGATGTGCTTCATGGCTTCGCCCACCACGGTCTCGCTGTGGTACAGGCCGTAGATGGGGGCGGTGTCGATCCACTGGATGCCCTGCTCCACAGCAGTCTGGATGGCCTTGACCGAAAGGCTGTCGTCGTTGTCGCCCCACCATGCACCGCCGCCGATGGCCCAGGTGCCCATGCCGAGGAACGGCACCTGAATGCCGCTTTTGCCAATATTGATGTTTTGCATATATTTTCCCTCCATGCCAGCAGTGTTCCCCGCAATGGGAGCAGCGCATTCCATAACTGGCATTCTTTGTTGTATTTTTTGTGCTTTATGAAAAAAGAACCGCAGCTGCAGGATATTCCCGCACCGCAGCTCTCTTTCAACTCAGATATTGCCGAACTCGCTCAGTTTCAGCGTTTCGTTGTGGGTCTCAGCCCAGCGCACCGCCCAGTCGGAGGTGAACAGCAGCAGGCGGTTGCCCTTCATATCCTCCACAGCCTTGGTGTCGCTGGTCAGATCCAGATCCCGCAGGTTGTAGGTGTCGGGGTCGTTCTGCACCCAGCGCAGCTGTTCAAAGGGCAGCTGCTGCATCCGGATCTCCACGTTGTACTCGGTGTTCAGGCGGTACTCCAGCACTTCCAGCTGCAGCACGCCGACCACGCCGACCACCACTTCTTCCATGCCGCCGCCCACTTCGCGGAAGATCTGGATGGCGCCCTCCTGCGCGATCTGCTCCATGCCCTTCACGAACTGCTTGCGCTTCATGGTGTCCTTCTGCTCAATGCGGGCAAAGTGCTCCGGCGAGAAGGTGGGGATGCCTGCGAACTGGACCTTCTTTTTGCCGGTGCACAAGGTGTCGCCGATGGAGAAGATGCCCGGGTCGAACAGGCCGATGATGTCGCCGGCGTAGGCCTCGTCCACGATGGCGCGGTCCTGCGCCATCAGCTGGGTGCCGGTGGCCAGCTTGATGTTCTTGCCCTCCTGCACATGGTAGGCTTCCATGCCGCGCTCGAACTTGCCCGAGCAGATGCGCATAAAGGCGATGCGGTCGCGGTGGGCCTTGTTCATGTTGGCCTGAATTTTAAAGATGAAGGCAGAGAACTCGTCGCGGCAGGGGTCCACGGTCTCGCCGGTCAGGCTGTCCACGCGGGCCAGCGGGGTGGGGGTGAGCCGCAGGAAGTTCTCCAGAAAGGGCTGCACGCCAAAGTTGGTCAGGGCAGAACCAAAGAACACGGGGCTCAGCTCGCCGCGCAGCACTTTGTCGAGGTCAAATTCCTCGGCAGCGCCGTCCAACAGCTCGATCTCATCCACCAGCTGCTGGTGCAGATACGGGGTGAGCAGCTCGTCCAGTGCGGGATCGCCCAGCTCGGCCTCGGTCTCATCCACCTTCTTCACGCCGTTGGCGCGGCCGTCGCTGGAAAATGCCAGCACCTTGCGGGTGTTGCGGTCGAACACGCCCTTGAACTCCTTGCCGCAGCCGATGGGCCAGTTCATGGGGTAGGTCTTGATGCCCAAAATCTCCTCAATGTTCTCCATCAGCTCAAAGGGGTCGCGGGCTTCGCGGTCCATCTTGTTGATGAAGGTGAAGATGGGGATGTGGCGCAGGGTGCACACCTTGAACAGCTTGATGGTCTGGGCCTCAACGCCCTTTGCGGCGTCAATGACCATGACGGCAGAGTCTGCCGCCATCAGGGTGCGGTAGGTGTCCTCCGAGAAGTCCTGATGGCCCGGGGTGTCCAGAATGTTCACGCACTTGCCCGCGTAGTTGAACTGCAGGACAGAAGAGGTGACGGAAATACCGCGCTGCTTCTCAATGTCCATCCAGTCGGACACGGCGTGCTTTGCGCTCTGCTTGCCCTTGACGGAGCCTGCCTGATTGATGGCTCCGCCGTACAGCAGCAGCTTTTCGGTCAGAGTGGTCTTACCGGCGTCGGGATGGCTGATGATCGCAAACGTCCGGCGGCGCTCGATTTCTTCACGATTTGTCATAAACTAGTATTTCTCCTATACGGATAAAACTCCTTCCGTCATCGCTCCGCGATGCCACTGTTCCCCCTTTTGTCACTTGTGTGACATCTTCCCCCGACCGGGGGAAGTCTTTCTCAAGGAGGGAGGCTTTTGCCTTCCCGCAGCGTCAAAGGCTCCCTCCCAGAGGGAGCTGTCGAGCGAATGCGAGACTGAAGGAGTTCGTTTTTACACATACGTACCCTATTTTATCCGAAAACGCTCCATAATGCAAGTGTTTTCGTTATTTTTTCAGGATGATGCAGGGCAGAGGGGCGGTTTCGGCCCAGTTGGCAAAATCACACACCAGAACGGTAAAACTTTTGAGCGGAAGTGCCCGGAGATATTCCAGCACCGTCTGCTTTTCATCCGTGCCGATGACCTGCCCGCTGTAGAGGATGGCGCTCACCACGCCGCCGGGGCGCACGGCTTCCAAAGCCGCCTGCAGGGCGGGGATGCTGCTCTGCGCGGTGGAGAACACTGCGTGGTCGGCCCCGGGCAGCCAGCCAAAGTTGAACATCACCGCATCTGCCGTGCCGGGCTGCACAACCTGTAAAAGGTCTGCGTGGCTTTGGCAGTGCAGCTCATACCGGGCAGCAGGCACGCCCAGCTGCTCCAGATGCTTCCGGGTGGATGCAATGGCAGCTTCCTGCACATCAAAGCCGATTACCTTTCCTTCCGGCGCGGTGATGCCGCACAGAAAGGCTGTGTCGCCGCCGTTGCCGCAGGTGGCATCGATGCAAAGGCGCGGCTGTGCCAGCCGCGCGGCCAGAAAGTCCTGCACGAACTTGACGGCGGTCAGGTCCGGCGTGCGGCGGCGCACCAGCTGCCTGCCTTCTGCCGCAAAGCCGAACTTTGCCCAGAACGCAAGCTCTGCGGCATCGGCGGGCAGCGGGGCGGTAAATACGGTAGCCTTTTCGCGGTCGTATCCGGCGTAGGCGCGCAAAGTTTCTTTTAATAGATAGGAGCCGTAGCCTTTGCGCCGCCACTGCGGTTCGATGCCAAACGCGGTGATGGCAGCCCCCTTTGCGGCGGGCGTGAGCGCGCAGAAGCCGATCTGTGTTTTTTCCTTATAGAGGGCAAAGCCCTCGTCTGTGCGGTGCAGTTCCATGGTGTGTTCCTCCTGAATTTACGCTTTTACAATAGCAAGCGCAAAGGCCGCTGTCAAGGGCGGAAAGTGCGTCTTTTTTTCACAGTTTCTTCACGGCGCGCGCGATTGATTTTCACAATTGACGGTTACAATAGGAGCAGTTCAAAGGAACAGGGCTCCTGTGGACGTATCCCTTACGGAAAGGAAGTATCAGCATGGACAATGAGAACAAATGGGAATATGATTATTCCTCTCAAGATAAAAACGAAAGCGGAGATACCGGTTATCCAAATGTGGGCAGCAGCGGCATGAACACCGCCAACCAGTACAACGACCCGCAGCCGGAACCGGAGACCGCTTACACCGCCCCGCAGACAGACAACGGCGCAGGCGGTGCAACGCCGCCGGTACATCCGGTACAGCCGCAGGACGCGCAGCCCCCTAAAAAGAAGAAAAAGTTCAATGGCAAGCGCGTTGCACGCAGCGCTGTGGCGCTGGTGCTGGCCGCAGCCATGGGCTTTGCGGGCGGCTTTGTGGGGGCAAAGTTTGGCGGCAGCGGCAAGGTGGTCATTCAGCAGGTGGCACCTTCCTCTACGGCCGACAGTGCATCCGGTTCGGATAGTTCCATCACCGCAGCATCCAGCAGCGGCAGCAGCCTGACCACTGAACAGGTGGCTGATCTGGTCAGCCCCAGCGTGGTGGTTATCACTACGGAGCAGGTGGTCTACTCTCAGTGGTCGTGGTACGGCCAGAATCAGGTGGAGAGCGGTGCCGGCAGCGGCGTGATCATCAGCTCGGACGGCTACATCCTCACCTGTGCACATGTGGTGGACGGCGCTTCCACCATCACCGTTACCATTGATGACAAGGACTACACCGCCACCCTCGTGGGCGAAGATACCACCAGCGATATCGCGGTCATCAAGATCGATGCTGACGGCCTGACCCCCGCCACCGTGGGCAACAGCGACAGCCTGAAGGTGGGCCAGAGCGTGATGGCTGTGGGCAACCCGCTGGGTGAGCTGGGCGGCACCGTGACCGGCGGCATGATCAGCGCTTTGAACCGCAGCGTCACCATTCAGGGCAGCAGCTCTGTGAACACCATGTCCCTGATCCAGATGGATGCTTCGGTCAGCCCCGGCAACTCCGGCGGCGGCCTGTTCAATATGAACGGTGAGCTGGTCGGCATTGTGAATGCAAAATCCTCTTCCAGCGATGCAGAGGGTCTGGGCTTTGCCATCCCCATCAACGATGCCATCAAGGTGGCACAGGAACTGCTGGAGAACGGCTATGTGACCGGACGGCCTTATTTGGGCATCACCTATCTGGCCGTGACCGACGCACAGACTGCTTCTCAACTGGGCGTGAATGCCTACGGCGTTTACGTTGTGGAGGTGGTCAAGGGCGGCCCTGCCGAAAAGGCAGGCCTGCAGGCCGGTGACCGCATCGTGAGCGTGGACGGCACCGAGATCGCCTCCAAGGACGACCTTGGCACCCTGATGCAGGAGCACGCAGCAGGCGATACGCTTTCCATCACCATTGCACGCGACGGCCAGATGCAGACGGTCAATGTGACACTGGGCGAAAAGACGGCTTCCAACAGCTGAACAAAATAGAAAACAGGAGCGGATGAGAGTTTTCCATCCGCTCCTGTTTTTTATATCTGTCCGAAGATAGTAGCGCTGTAAGGCATCAGCACGGCGTCGTGCTCGTACACCCTTGCCGGGCCGCGCCACAGGCTGGAGGAAATGCCATCACTCAGCATCTGCCAGCGCCCAACCGGCAGCGGCACGGCCTTGCTGGTCTCGGTGGGGTTATAGAACACGCACAGCGCCTGCCATGCTGCGCCGTCGTCCCATTGGGCGGGCAGCTGCCAGCCCACCAGCGGCTGCTCCAGTGAGAAAAAGTACAGGGCATCCGGCGCGTGGGGGTCGGTGCTGGAAAGCCGCGGAAACCTTGCCCGCAGAGCCAGCAGGCCGCGGTAGTAGTCCACCAGTGCATGATATTTTTCGGCCCGCTCCCAGTCCAGCCGGTTCAGCGCAGGCGAAGAGCGGTAGCTGTTGCCCTTCCCTTTTTTGGTGCGGGCAAACTCCTCGCCCGCCTGCAGGAAAGGCAGACCGAAGCTGGTCAGGTAAATGCCCGCCGCCAGCCGGTTCTGGGCAAGGGCTGTGCCGTCTGCTGCCGTGAACTCCGGCTTTTCGTACCGGACCAAAAGCAGCTTGTCCCACAGGGTGAAGTTGTCGTGGGCGGAAACATAGTTCACGATCTGGCTGGGCGCGTGGGGCGGCAGACGGTCGCTGCGGCACCATGCCGCCACCGCACCGCCGATGTCCCAGAAGCTGCCGGGCCTGCCATAGCCCGGTTCCCGGGCGTTGAAACAGCCGCCCTTGATGGTGTCGCGGGTGTCGTCGCAGAAGATGCCGATGCGCTCGTTCAGCATGGCCAGATTCGCCTTGTTGGCCTCGTACCGGTGCAGCTGGCTGCCGCCGCCCTGCCACGGCTCGCCGTACATCAGGATATCCCGCCCGCCGGGCAGCGTATCCAGCGCGGCGCGCACCGCGTTGATGGTCTCCACGTCGTACAGACCCATCAGGTCGAACCGGAAGCCGTCGATGTGGTATTCCTGCGCCCAGTAGAGGATGGAATCGATCATATACCGCCGGGCCATGGGCCGCTCGCTGGCAAATTCGTTGCCGCAGCCGCTGCCGTTGGAAAAGCTGCCGTCCTCGTTCTGGCGGAAAAAGTAGCAGGGCACGGTGCCGTTCAGCGGGTTCTCATTGCGGTACATGTGGTTATACACCACATCCATCACCACACCGATGCCCGCCGCGTGCAGGGCTGCGATCATTTCCCTGCACTCCCGGATGCGCACCTCGCCGCGGGTGGGGTCGGTGGAATAGCTGCCTTCGGGCACATTGTAGTTGGTGGGGTCATAGCCCCAGTTGTACTGCCGCAGCAGCGGCTTTGCCTCGTCCACGCTGCCAAAATCAAAAATGGGCATCAGCTGCACATACTTCACGCCAAGCCGCTTTAAATAATTCAGGCAGGTGGGGTGGATGCCGTTCCCGTGCAGGGTGGTGCCCTGCTGGGTAAAGGCCATGAACTTGCCCCGCCATGCCGGGCGCACGCCGCTGGCAGCATCCTGCGAGAAGTCGCGCACGCTCACCTCCCACACCGCGCGCTGCTCCGGCGGGATGACCGGACGCACATCCCGCTCCCACCCGGAGGGGGCGGTGCGGGCAAGGTCCACGATCATGCTGCGGGTGCCGTTCACGCCTGCCGCACGGGCATAGGGGTCGCCGGTCTGGCGCGAAATGCCATCCACTGTGACCGTATAGGTATAGTATCGTCCGTGCTGGTCGCCGGGCAGATAGATGCTCCACACCCCCTGCTGCCCCCGCTCCAGCGGCAGAGTGCCTATGGGCTCACCGCCGCTGCCTTTGCGGTAAAGGCTGACCTCCACCCTCTGCGCCGTGGGTGCCCACAGGCGCAGATGGGTACCGGAAACAGCATATTCCTGCCCCAGCGGGCCGGTGTAGGTGGTTTGAAGGTCAAAGGAGATGCTCTCGTACAGCGTTTTCAGTTCGGCGGGCGTTTTGACGGTCATAGTTTCTTCATTCCTTCTTGCAGATTTCCTATCAGATATAAGTGTAAACACCGGCGGTCTTTTTTGCAAGAGGGAATTGCAAAAGCTGTCCGGGTACACTATACTGGAAGAAAACGACAAAAACGGAGGGCAAACCATGGCATATACCGACGATTGGGAAAACCTTATGAACGGTGTGTTCGGCGCAGGGGGAAAGCCGCGCTTTGGCGGCACGGCTCAGCCGGAAAGCAAAACGCCAAAGGCCAAAGCGCCTGAAGTGCCGGATCTGAATGCGGCTCTGCTGGAAAACCAGAAGCAGCTGGATGCCCTGCTCAAAAAACAGAACGCCCAGCTGAAAACGCAGGACACTGCGGTGCAGTCTGCTCTGGAGGACAGCCGCCAGATGCTGCGGGATATGGAAGCGGACGGCCTGCTTGCCAAGGGCACTGCCGATGTGACCGCAGAGCACCTTGGCAGCTTTGAGGGCCTTGCCGCCGAGGTGAAAAAGACCGTTCTCGGGCAGGATGCCTTTGTGGACAGCGTGGTGCGCGCCATGCGTCGGCCCTTTGTGCTGGGCACCGAGCGCCCGGCAGCACGCAATGTGATCCTGCTGTGCGGCGGAGCCGGTACGGGGCGGCACTTTGCGCTGGCAGAGACCGCCCGCATCATGGCGGCGCGGGGCCTTTTGCAGAGCGACAAAGCCGCGGTGGTGGACCTTGCCCTCTACCCCAATTCCGGTGCGGAAAAGCTGTTTTTGCAGGATCTGTATGCGGCCCTGCACGCCCCCGGGGAGATCGTGATTTTTGAGCATTACGAGAGCTGCCATGCGGCCTTCCTCAAGACTCTTGCAGACCTTGCTGTGAAGGGCAGCGCACCGCTTTCCAGCCGGTATCTTGTGAACAAGGAGGGCATCCTTGTGGATGCAGGCACGGCGCTGGCACCGGGAGCGGTGAGCAGTATCACGCCCTGCGGCAAGTACCTCATCTTCTTTTCCCGCAAGGGCCGGGACGCGCTGGCGGATAAGTTCGGTGCGCCCTTTGTGGCGGCGGTGGGCGATGTGTGCGAGACCAGCGCCTTTGCCCGCGAGGACCTTGCAGCGCTGGCGGCGCAGCAGCTGAATGCGCTGGCCCAGAAGGTGAGCGCACGCCTTGGGCTGACCCTCTCTGCCGGGGCCGATGTGCGGGACTATGTAGCCGCCCAGTGCTCTAAGGAAAAGGGTGCGGCGGGCCTTGCGGAATGCTGCGATAAAATGTTCCGCGCCCTGAGCGAATACTGCCTGCAGACCGATGCAAAGCTTACCGGCACCGTCACCCTGACCGCAAAGCCGGAGGGCGTATGGTTTTGCCTGAACGACCAGCCCGAGCAGGAGCTGTCTGCCCTGCTGCCTGCCGAGTACACGGGGGCCGCAGAAGCGGTCCGCGCAGAGCTTGACGGTCTTGTGGGCCTTGGGGCGGTCAAGGAGTATGTGTTCGGTCTGGCGGATAACCTGCAGGTGCAGCAGCGCCGCGCGGCGGCAGGCTTCAAGACTGCCAGCCTTTCCATGCACATGATCTTCGCCGGCAACCCGGGCACCGGCAAGACCACCATTGCCCGGCTGGTGGCAAAGTATCTCAAGGCCATCGGCGCGCTGAAGGGCGGCCAGCTGGTGGAAGTGACCCGCGCTGACCTTGTGGGCCGCTACACCGGCCACACCGCCCCGCTGACCAATAGCGTCATCGAGAGTGCCCTCGGCGGTGTGCTGTTTATCGATGAAGCCTACAGCCTCTACCGCGGCGAACAGGACAGCTTTGGTCTCGAAGCCATCGACACCCTTGTGAAGGGCATGGAGGATCACCGGGACGAGCTGGTGGTCGTTCTGGCGGGCTACACCCGGGAGATGGAAGTGTTCCTTACCGCCAACAGCGGTCTTGCCAGCCGCTTCCCCAACAAGATCGAGTTTCCGGACTACACGGCAGACGAGCTGCTGGACATCACCAACGTGCTGGCAAAGGGCAAGGGCTACCGCCTTGCCGAGGGCTGTACCTTCCCGCTTTTGGGCTACTACAAGCGCCGTCAGGCGCTGGACAGCCGCACCGCCGGCAACGGCCGTCTTGCCCGCAACACGCTGGAAAAGGCTATCTTCCACCAGAGCCGCCGCCTTGTGGCAGAACCGGACGCGGAGCTGGACCTGATTTTGCCCAGCGATCTGGAATTTGAGGAGCAAAAGGAGGGATAATGATGAATAAAAAGAACCTTCAGCAGATTTTTGCAAATTATATTGCCCGCTTTGCTGAATTAAATGATGCTGCGCATGATGAAACATTCAAATGGTGGGCAGCGGCCGAGTTTAGGAAACGAATGGATGAGGCGCTTCAATCGGATAACGAGAATTTTGTTGATGTTTTACGAAATATAGTCAAAGATGATGTTGTAGGCACAATTATCGATGGACGTATGCAGCCATTTGGTGGGCTTGTCGCTATTGCTGGTGATAACAACTGCAAACTTGCAGGCGATGTAAAGCGACTTTTCCTTGACCTCTTCGCAAATGACGGCAATGATCTTGCAAAGCGCGAAAATAAAATTGCTGCTTTTTTGAAGCGCAGCGAGGAACTTCGGCTTGCAACAAAATATTCCAAATATTATAGCTATAAACAAACCGCACGATCTGTATCCGGGTATCTCTTTTTATACGATCCATCTCATCATTATATGTATAAAGCATCAGAGGCTCACCGCTTTGCTGATGTTATAGAATTTTACGGAGACTGGGGCAGCGGAGATCAGATCAATCTGAAAGTATACCATAAAATGTGCGATGAGCTAGTGGCAGAAATTGCAAACTGTCCAGAGTTGAAAAAGACAGACGAAAGCCGCATAACAGGACGGTACAAACCCTCAGAACTCGCAAATGACGACAGCTACCATATTCTTGCCTACGATATCATCTTTTGCAACTATGCATACGACTTGGACAGAGATATTTCGTTCAAGAAGCTTTCACTGGCAGAGAAAAAGCTCTGCGAAGAACGGCAGAAAAAAGCACAAGAAGCGTTGAGCGAGTACCTGAAGGAGGAAAAACTTTGTCAGCAGCTTGATGAAGTCGGCCAGCACTATAATTCCGTTTTAGTACCCGGAGTGCGTGTATGGAATCGTTTCAATGGAACAGGTGTTATCAAAAACCGAGATAACGGGAATATTACAGTACAATTTGAGAGTGGAAAAATTGTCAAGTATGATTGCTTTGCTACAATTGCCGAAGGATATTTGAAATTTGATGACACCTTAGATACGGAAACTACACAACGATACCGTAAATTGTGCAAAGAACGTTCAAATACACTAAATATGCTTTCGATAAAGAGAAATGCATTAAAAGAATACGAAGATATCCTTGAATAAAAAGAACGGCTCCTACCCAATGGGCAGGAGCCGTTCTTTTCGGTTATTGATGCATCTCCGCTAATTTTTTGGCTATTTCCCGCAGGCTCTGCCGCACCTCGGCGGGAGCGGTCACTTCCACCTTGCCGCCAAAGCCGCACACCCAGCCGTAGAACTGGGGGCTGACGCATACCGGCACATCAAAGTGAAAATATGCACCGTCTTCCTCCGGCACGAACAGCGGCGTTTTGCCAAAGCGGTCGCGCATGGCGCTTTCCAGGTCGGCGGTGCAGCGCAGGGTGACCCGGTGCTCCGGCCCGCCGAACATGTTGAAGTGCTTGCGCAGATAGGCGGGCAGGTCGAACTGGCGGAACTCGGCCTTGCCCCGGCGGGCATCGCCCAGCACCGTCACGGAAGACATGCGGTCCACGCGGTAGTTGCGGATGCCCGCAGGCTCTTTCTCGTCCTGATAAGCGATAAGGTAGTAGCAGCCGTTTTCCCATGCCAGCTGCCACGGGCTGACGGTGCGGGTGCCGCCGTCCTTGTAGCGGAACCGCACCATTCTGCCCGCATTGATGGCGCTGTGCAGCGCATCGATGCTGTAAAGCAGGGTGTGGCTGTCGCTTTTGGGGCGGCCATCCACGTACACCTGACGCTGCAGCTGGGTGCCCTCGTAGTCGGAGCAGAGGGCTTCCAGTTTATGGATGAGTTTACTGCTGGTGCGTGCCGACACAACCTTGCTGGCCTGTACGGCATCCACCAGCAGCTTCAGCTCAGAAAGCTCAAAGGTGCGGCTGGCCAGCCAGTAGCCGCCGCCGCGCCCGCGTCGCAGCTGGATGTCATACCCCAGACTGCGCAGGGTGTCGATATCGCTGTAGATGCTTTTGCGCTCGGCAAGAATGTCCTGCTGTTCCAGCAGCTCTACCAGCTGCGGTACATTGAGCAGGTGTTCTTCGTCGGTCTTTTGTTCCAGAATACGCAAAAGGGTCAAAAGCTTGGATTTCTGGCCTTCCTGCTTGGGCATGGGAGCACCTCCGGTTTATTCGGGCAGTTTTTTGTCGAACGCCGCGCGGCGCTGGGTGGAAAGACGGAACATCTCTTCCAGCCTGTTCCGATCGTCGGCCACAAGGGCAGCGCGCATCTGCTGCAGCGCAGCATCGAACTGGTCGATCTCGCTGATCAAGTTCTGTTTGTTCCACAAAAACAGCTCTGCCCACATTTTATCGTTGATGCGTGCAATGCGGGTCAGATCACGGAAGGAGTCGCCGGTGTACTCGCACAGCGAAGAGTTATCGTTGGCGCACATCAGGCTCACGGCGATGGCATGGCACAGCTGGCTCACATAGCCGATCATCTTGTCGTGCTCCTGCACCGTCAGGGTGCAGATGTGGTGGAAGTCCAGCACTTCGGCCAGGTCCTTTGCCCACTGAATGGCCTCGGGCGTGTTCTTTTCCGTGGGGGTGATGATGAAGTTGGCCGGGGCAAAGTTCACCTCGGCGGCGTGCTCCACGCTGGAAGTCTCACGGCCTGCCATCGGGTGGCTGGCAATGAACTCCACGCCCGCCGGGCACATGGCCTGCACCGGCTCCACAAGGCCGGTCTTTACGCCGGAAACATCGGTAAAGATGCAGCCGGGCTTGAGCAGATGGCCGTAGGTGCGGAACCACTCGATGAGGGCCGTGGGGTACAGACCAAAGATGATGTGGTCGGCGCTGCTCACAAGGTCCTCAAAATCGTGGGTCTTGCCGCTGGCGATATAGCCGTGCTCTAGCGCGTACTGCAAATGCCCTTCGCTGCGGTTGATGCCGTCCACATGGAAACCGGCTTTCGTCAGTTCCAGCGCGTATTTGCCGCCCAGCAGGCCAAGGCCCACCACGAGATAACGTTTTGTTTTATCAAGCATATTCCACCTCCGCGCCCAAGGGCTTGATGGCTTCAAAGAAATTCGGCCAGCTTTTTGTAATGGCTTCGGCATCGTCCACGGTCAGGGGGATGCCCGTACTCAGGGCCAGCACCGCAAGGCTCATGACCACACGGTGGTCATTGTGCCCATGCAGAACACCTGCCGGAGCGTGCAGCCTGTTCGCGCAGCCGTGCACCGTAATGGTGCCGCCCTCGCTTTCCAGCACGCCGCCGCAGGCACGCAGCTCGGCCTCCATGGCAGCGATGCGGTCACTCTCCTTCAGGCGTAAACGCTCTGCGTTGCGGATGACTGTAGTGCCTTCGCACAGCAGGCCCAGCACCATAAGCACAGGGCCAAGGTCCGGGCAGTCCGCAAGGTCGATGTCCACCCCGTGCAGGGGGGCCTTTTCAAAAGAGATGCCCTCTGCCGTGCGGGTAAACACCGCGCCGCAGCGGCGCAAGATGTCCAGAATGGCGGCATCGCCCTGCAGCGTCTCCGGGGCAAGGCCGGTGATGGTCACGCCGCCGCACGCGGCCCCCAGCACCGCCGGGAACGCGGCCTGACTGTAATCGCCCTCCACGGTGTAATCGCAGGGGTGATAGTGCTGCCCGCCCGGGATGGCAAGAGTGTTTTCGTCCAGCCAATGGCTCTGCACACCGAAGGCTGCCTGCACAGAGCGGGTCATATCGATGTAGCTGCGGCTCTCCACCGGCGGGATGAGGTGCAGCGTGCTGTTGCCGGAAAGCAGCGGCAGAGCAAACAGCAGCCCGCTGATGAACTGGCTGGATACATTGCCTGCAAGGCGGTATTCGCCGGGGGTCAGTGCCCCTTCCACGGTCAGCCCGGCAGCGCTCTGCTCAAACCGCAGGCCCTGCTCCCGGTACAGAGCTTCATACACCGACTGAGGCCGCTCCATCAGCCGCCCGCGGCCGGTGAAGGAAACTGCCTGTCCGGTCAGGCTGGCGATGGGGATGAGAAAGCGCAGGGTGCTGCCGCTCTCGCAGCAGTCCACCGGCGCGGCAAGAGGCACAAAATGCCCCAGCCCTTCCACCACAGCATCGTCTGCGCCGGTGCGCACACGAGCGCACAGCTGTGCCGCTGCGCCCAGCGTGGCAGAGATGTCCTTGCTGAATTCGAGGTTCGTGATGTGGCTGCGGCCCTCGGCCAGTGCCGCGCAGAGCACAGCACGGTGAGCCATGCTCTTGCTGGGCGGGGCAGTGATGGTGCCGGAAATTTTACTCGGGGATCGTGTTATTGTTACAAGCATAGATAAACCTTTAGGCGGCTCGCCCTCTCCGTCATCGCTTACGCGATGCCACACTCCCCCTTTTGCCACCTGCGGTGACATCTTCCCCCGGAGCGGGGGAAGTCTTTCCTCAAAGTGAGAGGCTTTGGCAGTACGGCAAAGTTTCCGGTTTTGCCAAGGGCTCCCCCTTTGGGGGAGCTGTCGAACGAATGTGAGACTGAGAGGGCGAGGACGTTTAGCTTTTACATATCGCGGCCAATGGCCCATGCCACCTGACGGCACTTTGCCATGGCCTGTGCGAAGGAATCCGGGGTCAGGCACTGTG